>Ga0209409_1001511_pt1 | contig 19754 bp, 19 predicted proteins | sample AD_JPNMR1_MetaG_FD_184424 | JGI IMG/M metagenome (GOLD analysis project Ga0209409, IMG submission 184424) | Active sludge microbial communities of municipal wastewater-treating anaerobic digesters from Japan - AD_JPNMR1_MetaG (SPAdes) (version 2) | ecosystem: Engineered > Bioreactor > Anaerobic...
AAGTTCTAATATTTCAAAACCATTAATATTTGGCATCATTAAATCAAGAATAACAAGATCAAGATTATCATGATTATAGAAAGGAAATTCATCTTTAAACTTTTTTGAATCAATATAGAATTTTACTTCAAATTTCTCCTGCTGAAGAGCAAGTTTTAGCATCTCACAAATTTCTATCTCGTCGTCTATTATTATTATTTTAGCATTTTTTTTGTAAATCATATTTTCTCATCCTTATAAAAATACATTTTTAGCTTTAATCTACATTTAACAGACTAATTGTTACTTGTAGAAAAATTTTATTTTTTTAGCCTACTTTTTTTTAAAAAAATTAAAACCTCATCATATATTAATATATCATATTTTTTTAAAAAAATGAAATTTTTTTTTCTTTTTTTTTACATTTAATTATATTTTTGATATAATAAAAGTAATCAAAATTTGATATATAAAATAAAAGGATTTATGTGATGAAAATTTTATTTTTTTTAAAAAGAAATTTATATACGACAATTGTTTTTATTGTGGGTGCCTTACTTACATTGGGATTAATCATATATTTTTCTTTTAATTGCTTTAGATTATGGCAACTTCTACTTAAATTTAAAATAGAATTTTTATTTCTTTTAATAAGTGGTTATTTTTTGTATAGTTTTAGATATGATATTATGAAGACAGAGTTGAGCTTTAATGCCTTTATTATATATATGAGTAATATTATACTTTATATAAATCCTAATAGTGAAGATTATGGGCTTGTAAATTATAATAGTAGAGCATTAGTTTTGATAATTTTTTTTGTTTTTATCTATTTCTTAATTCAGATACCCATTTATCTTTTTTTTAAAAAATTAACTATTTACAAGATCGAACTTATACTTGTAAGAATAATATTATGGACAATTATTATTATTGTAATAAATTATATAATATATATTTTAAAGATAAATATTATAAACTTAGAACTTAAAGATTTAATCTTAATACCATTTATTTTGCTTGTTCATATAATTATAAAATTGATCTTTTCATTTTTAGAAAGAAGCCTTCAAAAGAAATATTTTCATTTTGTCTCGCAAATTTTATCTTTTACTTTAATAGATACTATTTTTATACTATTTGCGATCCTTCTTGGGAGTATATATAGAAAAATCGATTTGTTAAATACTGCATTCTTTATCTCTTTTTTGGCAATAGTTGTCTCTTTAATGAAATATATTATAAATAGAAATTCTTTAAACATAGTATTTTATTATTTAAATTCTTTTATTGATTTTAAAAATCTTTACAATCTTGAATATTCTCCAATTTTACCACTCGATATTAAGATTGATATTGATAAGATCTTGGATAAAAAAATAAGATATCTTGCCTTTGTGGTTTTTAGGATAGAAGATGCTAAAATTGAAGATATATTGTTAAAATTATCTGATAAATTTAAAAAATATAGATTCTATATTTATAAGAATTATATCTGTTTTATTCAACCAGTTGTGGATTTTGAGAGTATTAAAGAGATCCATAATATAAAAAAAATATTAGATAATAAGATAAAAGCCTGTTATTGCCCAGTATCTAAAAGTAACTGGAATTATATTGATATAAATTATTTATTTAAAATTTTATCTGAAATTTTAGATAAAAAAATCCGAAATGTTAATAGAAATATTATTTTTAAAGTAAAAGAGGAGTATATATTTTTTTAAATAGGATTTAGTATGTTAAAAAAGATAAATAATGATTTAATGATTTTAAATAAATATCTCATATTTTTTGAGGATCTTGTGGATGAGGATGTTGATTATAATCTCTTTTCAACAAAAATATTTTCTGATATTACCTTTATTAATGGCGGTTTAAATATGTTATTTGATGAATTTGTAAAATATAATTCATATTTTGATAATGAAAATATTCTTAAAATTTATTATTCGAGTCTTAAGAGATTTTATAGAATATTATTAAAAGTATTAAAAAACTATGAATTATTAAATTCTGTTCAGAGGGATATTAGTTCTATAATAGAGATAAGAGATAGCCTTGAAAAAAAGATGGAAAGCATAAAAAGTTTTAATAATAGAAAAAAGATAATTTCAAAAGATAAACAATGTATAAATGAAGAGGAATATTCACTTCTTTTAGAGTCTATTGATGAAAATGTTTAAAATTGAGTTTATAAAATATTTTAGTTTAATAATTTTTTTGAAATATTATGAAAGATAATAATAAATCACAGGTAAAAATAATCAATGAATATTTTGGTGTTATTGAGACTGATGATTATGAATTTATATATGAGATTTACACTGACAAATTTATAATAAAAAACGAGATAGATTTTCTAAATTTTATAGAGAAAATACCTAAAAAGAGGGTCACAAAGGGATTTCGAAAATATGAAGATAGTACTGACCCTTTGTTAAAAAAACCGGAAATTGATTTTAAAAAAAATATGGTTTTGTCGATTGTTACTCGTAATTGGCTTCATTATCCTAAAATAGAGAGGATTGAAAAAGGGGATAATGAAACAATTGTTTTTTACTCGGTTTCAAAGCCAGAGCAAATACATCAAACACCTATGGGTATAGGTGCCTATACATTGGTTGTTATTCCTAAACTCGATGGTAATATTGTTTTTAAAATGAAAAATTAAAGTTGTGAAAACAATTATATTATTGTATTTTAAGAAGATACATTTAACATTTTTTTGTTAATTTTGTTATTATGAGATAAGCATAAACTTTCTTTTGCTGTATCACAAATGTATCGGGGGTGATTTTATTTTTAGGCAGTTAAAAAAATAGAATTATCCTAAGGGTTAATTTTGTTTGAAAAATGATTGTAATAGCCTTATTTATTTTTTGGTAGAATTTAAAATAAATTTTTTCAATAATATGTCTCAAATCCCACTACCTGATAGCAATCGTTGTAAATTGCCTTGTAAAAGGGCGTAGTGTTACCGGAAAAGTGGGATAATTCTCTGCTCTTATTCCACTTTTTTATCTTTGTTAGTTTTAAAAATAACTTTAATGTTATTAAACTACATTTCATCTCAACCCCGGTAATCCCAAGTTTATCATACTCTTCTAAAAAGAGTAGGATAATTCTCCTCAATAAACAACCCATGCTAAAAAAATTAAGATCAGCATGGATCTTCTTCAAAAAACGATAGTCCTGTTTGGAAAGATATATATGAATTCTTGCATCACCATCTATTCTCTCATATCTATTACCATCTTCTTCCCCAAAACAATATCTCTTTTTTACCCTATTGCTATAGATTTGCAATATATACAAAATGAGTCCAGAAAGAGAGACGTTGAATTTTTTTGCAATAGTTGCAAGTCTTTTTTTCATATCAGAGTTAACCACAATATGTAACTCATGCTCAAAATTATAGTTTTTTAAAATCTTACGAATATTATTTATAAAATCCTCCTTACAAAAAAATATTTTCTATATATTAATCACAAAATTTTTGAAAAAATCCTTTACAAAATTTAAGAAAAAAAATAAAAAATTTTTGCCTAAAAATAAAATCGCACCCAATGTATCACATTTTATTAAAAAATTATTGACATAAAATAATAAATTTGTTATTATAAAAACAAATTATTATGGACTTTCTAAAAAAGAGTCTTGACAAAGACTCTTTTTTTATTTAAGAAGTAATAGATTATGGAAAATAAAGAGATAAAAGATAGGTTAATTTTAGAGATAAAAAAAGATATAGAGATTTTTCTTGCTGAATATAATTTTAAACTTGTTGATATAGAAATAAGAAATGAGAAAAAGAGTCCTATTTTAACTATATATGTTTATAGTAGTGAGGATATGAGTGTAGATAGACTTGCTTTTTTAAATAAAAAGATAAGCAATGGTTTACTTTCTACTATAAATCAAGAATTTATAATTGAAATATCGAGTCCTGGCATAAATAGGGTTTTAAAAAATATAGAGGAATTTGAAATTTTTAAAGAAAAAGAGATGAAAATTTTAACAAATGAAGATCAATATATAATTGGTATATGTAAAGGTATATTATCTAATAATAGATTACTTATTTTGTCAGAAGGTAGAGAGATTTTTATTGATATAAAAAACATAAAAAAAGCAAAATTATTTGGATAATATTTTGTAAAGGAGTATTATATGATATTGGATTTAGCAAATTCAATTAGGGAAATTCATAATGAAAAGGGTATAAGTGAGGAATTAATATTATCAACCATAGAGCAGGCATTAAGAAAAGCGTATGAGAAATATTATGGAACTACTGAAAATCTTGTAATTAGAAATGATGATGAATTTGTTTTATCTATTTTTTCTAAAAAAGAGGTTGTAGAAGATGTAGAGGATGATCTTTTTCAGATTTCATTAGAAGATGCGAGAAAGATAGATAAAAAGGCTGATGTAGGTGATTTTGTTCTTGTACCTGTTAATCCTGAAGAATTTGGAACCATAGCAATAAATTCAGCAAAGCAGATAATTTTACAAAAATTAAAAGAGATAGAAAAAAATGCAAAATTTTCAGATTTTAAATCAAAAGAGGGTGAAATAATCATAGGATATGTTCAGAGAATTAAAAATAATAATATATATGTAGATTTAGGCAAGATTGAAGGTATTTTACCTCAAAAAAATCAGAGTCCATTGGAAAATTATCAGGTAGGAGATAGAATTAAATGTCTTGTCGAAAGTGTGGTTAAAAATAAGAGTGGAAATATTAATGTAATACTTTCCAGAATAAGTCTAGATTTTATTAAAAAATTGCTTGAAGTAGAGATACCAGAAATATATGAAAAGATTGTTAATATTTTCAAAATTGTAAGAGAACCAGGATACAGAACAAAAATTGCCGTATATGCAAATAAGGAGGAGATTGATCCAGTAGGTGCATGCGTAGGTCAAAAAGGTATAAGAATTCAGAATCTTATAAAAGAGTTGTATGGAGAGAAGATTGATGTTATAAAATGGAGTATTGATATAAAAAAATTTATAGAAAATGCTTTAACTCCTGCGAAAGTAAATGATGTAATAATAACAGAAGAGAGTGATAAAAAGGCGATTGCAATAGTGGATGATAGTCAACTTTCTTTCGCTATTGGAAAAAAAGGTTTAAATATTAAACTTGTAAATGAACTTACTGGTTGGACAATTGATGTAATAAGAACAGAAGAGGCAATAGAAAGAGGCTTAATAAGAGATGCAAAGTCTGACGCTAAAAAATTATTTAAAGATGAAGAGAATGAAATAGAAGAACTTGAATTGCCATTTAATATTAAGCAGGCATTGTATAATAATTCCATATATAAGATAGAAGATTTAATAGAATTTAGGGATATAGAAGATATAGAAAAATTAGATGGTTTTGATCATGATATGGCTGTATACTTAAAAAATTTTATAGATGAAAATTTTGAAATAGTAGAAGAATCTGATACAGAAGAAATAATAGAAGAAGGGGAAGAACAGGACGGAGTAGTTTATTATGAATGTCCAAACTGTGGGGGTAAAATTAGAGAGGATCAGACAAATTGTCCAAATTGTGGTATAGAGATAGAATTTGAGGAAGAGGAAGAATAAAAATCTTTTGTTTTAACTTGACAAAATTTTTAAAAAGTATATAGTAATTTAAAGATAGATTCATTTTATTTTTTGGAGAAAATATGGAAGAAAAAGAAATTAAAGGAGAATTAATTAAAAAAGAGAATGAAAGTTCGAAAAAAACAGTTGTTGTAAAGAAGAAAAAAGTTGTTATTAAGAAAAAAATTTCTCATAAAGATGAAGAGTCAAAAGAGATCGATAAATCTGACTCTATTAAGGATATAGAATCCAAGCAAGATATCATAAATGAATCTATCACTAAAAAAGAAGTTAATGAAAAGGAAAAAGAGAAAAAGGATTTTAAGAATAAAGAAGAGAAAAAAGATATAAAAAATTTTAGATATAGAGATAAAAGAGATAGAGAAGAAAAGAAAGAGGATGATAAAAAGAAATTTGAGAAAAAAGAAATTAATTTTGAAAAAAGAAAAATATTTATAAAAAAGAATGATGAAAACAAAAAAGATTCTGGTTTTAATAAAAGATTTAATGATAATAAAGATTTTAATAATAAGAGCAATATTTTAAAAAATATTACAAATAATCAAAATCAAAATCAGATATTACCAATTAATGAAAAAGATTTAGCAAGAAAAAAAATAAATCAAAAAAAATACGATAAAAAAGAAAATTTTATATCAGAGGAAGAAGAAGAAATTTCAAAGGCTTTTCTTATAAAAAAGAAGGAGAAAGCGGCTTTAAGTGCTGTCCCAGAACAGATAGATATAATTGATGTGATAACAGTTAGTGATTTAGCAAAGAAAATGAATTTGAAGGCGAGTGTCATCATTTCTAAATTAATGGAATTAGGAATGATGGTTACAATAAATGATAAAATAGATGCAGATACAGCAAGTATTGTTGCAAGTGAGTTTAATTGTAAGGTAAATGTTGTATCTTTATATGAACAGACTGTAATAGAAGAAGAAAAGGTTGACGAATCTAAATTTAAAAAAAGGCCGCCTATTGTTACTATTATGGGGCATGTTGATCATGGTAAGACAAAATTATTAGATGCTATAAGATCAGCAGATGTGGCTTCTCATGAGGCTGGTGGTATTACTCAACATATTGGTGCTTATACAGTTAAATTGGATAATGGTGAAATGATAACTTTTTTGGATACACCGGGACATGAGGCTTTTACAATGATGAGAGCAAGAGGCGCTCAGGTAACTGATATAGTTGTTCTTGTGGTAGCAGCTGATGATGGGGTCATGCCGCAGACAATAGAGGCTATAAATCATGCAAAGGATGCAAAAGTTCCAATTATTGTGGCTATAAATAAAATTGATAAACCAGAGGCAAATCCAGAAAGGGTAAAACAACAGTTAACAGAATATGATTTACTTCCAGAAGAGTGGGGTGGACAGACATTATATTGTAATGTGAGTGCATTAAAAAAGATTGGAATTAAAGATCTATTAGAAACCATTATATTACAGGCTGAAGTAATGGATCTAAAAGCTCCTTATGATGTCAGAGGAAAAGGATTTGTCCTTGAATCAAAAATAGATCATGGTAAAGGTGTTGTTGCCACTGTTCTTATTTTAAAGGGAACATTAAGAGTTGGAGATTCTTTTGTTGCTGGAATATATGCTGGTAAGGTTAGAACCATATACAATGATAAAGGTGAAAGAATTAAAGAGGCATATCCTTCTATGCCAGTGGAAATAACAGGTTTTGATAATGTTCCTAATGCGGATGATCCTTTTGATGTAACAGAAACAGAAAAAGAGGCAAAAATTATAGCATTAAAAAGACAGGAATTAAATAGAAGAGAAGATGCAAAATCTTTAAATAGAATAACATTAAAAGATTTACTTTCACAGAAAAAAGAGGGTGAAATTCAGGAGATAAAGGTAATAATTAAGGCTGATGTTCAGGGATCTGTTGAGGCAATAAAAGATAGTCTTGAAAAATTGAGTAATAATGAGATAAAATTGATAACAGTTGCAGCAAGTGTTGGTGCAATTAATGAGAGTGATGTAATGCTTGCAAAGGCAAGTAAAGCTATAATTGTAGGATTTCATGTTAGACCAAATCCCAAGGCAACTGCTTTAGCCGAGAAAGAAAAGATAGAGATCAAAAGATACAATATAATATATGATCTTATTGAAGATATTAAGGCTGAAATGGAGGGTTTAATAAAACCAGAACTTCAGGAAGAATTAATAGGAACAGTTGAAGTAAAACAGGTATTTAAAATATCAAAAGTTGGAACTGTCGCAGGTTGTGTTGTATTAAAGGGAAAAGTTAAGAGAAATTCTTTAATAAGATTAATAAGAGATGATGTTGTTATCTATTCTGGAAAAATATCAACCTTAAAAAGATTTAAAGATGATGTGTCGGAAGTATTAGAGGGTATGGAATGTGGAATCAGTATTGAAAATTATAAAGATATAAAAGAGGGAGATATAATGGAAGCTTACGAAATAAAGGAGATATCAAGAAGTTTGAGTGATGTAAAGAGTGATTCTAATAAATAGGTAATATTTCTATATAGAGGGTTTTGTTAAATGAAATATAGAATGGATAGAATAAAAAATTTAATAATTCAGGAGATAATGAAGGCGATTACAAATGGAGTTGTAAAAGATCCAAGAATTCCTAAAATTTTAACAATAACTCATTTAACTCTTAGTAAAGATTTTCATTATTGTCATGTATATTTTAGTATGATGGGATCTAATTCAGAAAAAAAAAATGCTGTTATTGGTTTGAATAGTGCTAAGGGTGTTTTGCAGAGGATAATAGCAGATAATATTAAATTAAGATATACACCATTGCTCGAATTTAGATATGATGAAGCTGCAGAAAAAGCTTTTAATGTTGATAGGTTGTTGTATGAATTATCAGAAGAGAGAAAAAAGAAAGAGAATATTAATAATCCAGAAAATATAGAATAAGAAGATCTTTTATTTTAATGATTTTCTAATAAAATTTAAAAATGATAGAGAGTGGCTTAATACTTGTAAATAAACCAGAAGGGATTACTTCTTTTGATATTATTCTTAGAATAAGAAAAATAATAGGAGTTAAGAAAATAGGTCATTCTGGAACTCTTGATAAAGAGGCAGAAGGCTTAATGCTTGTCTGTTTTGGTAAAGCCACAAAAATGCTTAATTATTTAATAGGGCTTGATAAAAGATATATTGGGCGGATAAAATTTGGTTTTCAGACAACAACAGACGATAGGGTAGGGGAGATCATTAATAGATATAATGGGGATATCTTTTTTGAAGTTATAAAAGAAAAATTAACTAAATATATAGGAAAAATAGAACAGACTCCCCCAAAATATTCTTCATTACATATAAATGGAGAGAGAGCATATAAGTTAGCGATTAAGAATGAAAATTTTTGTATTCCATCAAGAATCATTGAAATATATGAATTGAATATCATTGATTATAAAAATAATGAATTAACAATTGATATAAAATGTTCTTCTGGTACGTATATAAGAGCAATTGCAAGAGATCTTGGAATAGATACTGGCTATTTTGGTTATTTATCTTATCTTCAACGAGTTGAAATAGGCAACTATTGTTTAAAAGATGCATATTCAATTGAGGATATAGAAAAGGGTAATTATTGTATAATTAAGCCAGAAGATATACTTTATATGTTTGATAAAATAGAGTTAAAAGAGAATTTTTTTTCTCATTTTAAGAATGGTGCAAAATTATCTTTAAATTCTTTTAAGCAGGATATTTTAGAAAATAAAATATACAGGGTTTTTTGTAATAATATTTTTTTGGGATTAATAGGTTATTCTAACAGCATTTTGAAATATGAATTTGTTTATTAACTATGAAAATTTATAATAAAATAAATAAAAAAATAGATAAAAAAAAGAATGGCATAATCTCAATAGGTTACTTTGATGGTGTCCATATTGGGCATGAAAAAATTTTGAAAGAATTAGTAAGAATTTCAAATGAAAATAATCTTGAAAATTATGTTTTGACATTTGATAAATTACCGGTTAAGAATAGCCTAAAAAATATTCTTTTATTAGAGGATAAAATAGAGTTAATAAAGTCTTTAGGTGTTAAAAATTTAATTTTATTAAATAGCAATAATGGAATTTTTAATATTAAGGCAATAGATTTTTTATATATTTTAAGAAAAAATTTTAATATTAATAGTTTTTTAATTGCAAAAGACTTTCATTTTGGATTTAAGAGAGAAGGCAATGAAGAATTAATTAAGGCTGAAAATTTTAATATTTATAGGGTAGATCCAGTTATTTTTAATGGAGAGATTGTATCTACTTCGCTTATTAAGAATTTTATAATTAAGGGAGATGTGGATAAGGTTGTTAAATTGATGGATAGAAATTTTTATATTAAAGGCATTGTAAAAAAAGGAAAACAACTTGGAAGAAAAATAGGTTTCCCAACAATGAATATAATTGTGAATGAGATTATTTTGCCACAAAGTGGATCATACATAACAAAAACCTATATTAAAGATAAAGAGTTTTTTTCAATGAGTTATGTTTCTGATAATCTTGTGGAGACATATTTAGTTGGTTATAATGAATTTAAATATAACTTTAATATAAAAATAGATTTTTTTAAAAAGATAAGAGATAATAAAAAATTCAATTCATTAGAAGAGTTAAAGATTCAATTAAATGAAGATTTAGAATATTTAAAAAATTATTTTAATATAAGTTAGAAAATTTTTGACAAATTTAATATTTTTTGATATATAATTACAATTATTTTAGATTTTTCATAAAAATTTTTAGTGCGAATATTTTTTACAGGAGTGTTAGATGTTAACAAAAGAGTTAAAGCAAGAGGTAATTAAAAAATATGGCAAATCTGAAAAAGATACAGGTTCACCAGAGGTGCAGATTGCTTTATTAACAGAAAGAATTAATTATTTAACAGAGCATTTTAAAACTCATTCAAAAGATTTTCATTCAAGAAGAGGACTTTTAATGCTTGTTGGTAAGAGGAGAAGGCTGCTTGACTATTTAAAGAGAGAGGATATTGAGAGATATAGAAAGATTATTGAAGAATTAGGTATAAGAAAATAGTCTTATTTTTTTAGAACTCTTATAATCTAAAAGATAGAGAAGGGGGATATCCCCTTCTATTTTATTATTTGTGAAAGAGATAGTTTATTTCTTTTAAATAAAATGGATAAAATATGTTTAAGTTAAATCTCAAAGAAAATGTGGAAAAAATAATTCTTGATAATGGTATCACACTCTTGCTTGAAAAAATGGATTATGTTAATTCAAGTTCAGTCGGTTTTTTCTTAAAGAGTGGTTCAAGAAATGAAAAAGATAATGAGAATGGATATTCACATTTTTGTGAGCACATGATTTTTAAAGGGACAGAAAGGTATACAAAAGAGGATATATCAAGATATTTTGATGAAATGGGCGGATATATAAATGCATATACAACCCATGAGACAATTCTTGTGTACAATAAGATTCCATATTTCAATATTATGGAGAATATAAATATAGTTACGGATATGTTCAATAATTCTATTTTTGATCAAAAAGAACTTGAACTTGAAAAAAATGTTATATTAAACGAAATTAATTCAACAATGGAAGATCCTCAAGAAAAAATTCATGAAGATTTTATGTTTAATATTTTTAAAAATAATCAGTTAGCCAAACCTATTATTGGGAATAAGGATTCTATTTTAAATGTAAGTAGAGATAATATTTATGAATTTTATAAAAACTATTTTTCTAATGAAAATATTATAATATCAGTGGCAGGAAATTTTGAAAAAAATGAAATAATAGATTTTTTTTCTAATGTCTCTTTCAGAAAAGGTATAATTAATAGTAAGAGTAGAGCAGTTCAGAATATAAAGGGATATGATTGGACAATTATGCATTCAGAACAACTTCATATTTTAACAGGCACAGCAAATTTTAATTGTGATAATGATATTGATTTTTTTAAATGTGGTCTATTTAATCTTATTTTAGGTGAATCAATGTCTGGAAGATTATTTCAAAAGTTAAGAGAAGAATTGGGATTATGTTATTCAGTTTATAGTTTTTTTAATAAATTCAAATATGAAAATCTTTTTGGGATATATCTCTCTATTTTACCGAAAAATATTGATATAACAATGAAACATTTATCAGAAATAATAAAAAATTTAAAGAGGAATGGCATAATAAAAGAAGAACTTGAAAAAGCAAAAAAACAGAAGATTGGGGAGTTAATTCTTAATTACGATAATATTCAAAATAGGATGAAGAGAAATGCCTTATTGGAGATAAGATATAAAAGACATCTCTCTTATGATTATATTATAGAGTTGATAGATAAGATCACTGTAGAAGATATCAATAATTTAATAAAAGAGATTTTTGTTAAAGAAAATTTTTTTACTCAATTTTTATATAAGAAAAAGTTAAAATTTACTGAAATGGACTTTTAATTATGAAAGAAGCAGTTAATATTAAAATAAAATTATTAAATCAAAATGCTAAAATACCAATAAAAGCAACAGAGCATGCAAGTGGCTTTGATCTATTTTCAGCAGAAGAGGCTATTATTAAACCAAAAGAATTTAAGGCAATATCCACAGGTATTGCTATTGAGATGCCCCAATATATTGAAGCACAAATAAGGCCAAGAAGTGGACTTGCAATGAAGTATGGTATTACTGTTTTAAATGCACCAGGGACAATTGATTCAGATTATAGAGGAGAGATAAAGGTAATCTTAATAAATCATTCTAATAATGAATTTAAAATAGAGGTAGGCACAAGAATAGCGCAGATGGTATTTACTGAAATTATAAAATCAAATTTTCAGCAAGTAGAAAGTCTTAATGAATCAGATAGAGGAGATGGTGGTTTTGGCTCCACTGGATTACAATAGATTTATTCATCTTTAAGATTTTCGGATATAAGTCCAAAAAATGATTTTTCATCTTTATTAGAACTATAAAACCATCCTAAATGATTAAGACATTTATTACACATTGCAAATTGCCAGCTAAATCCATCAAACCAAGAAAATTGTTCGGTTTTTTCACCAGTTACAAAACATCCTTTTGCATCAGAATAACAATTTATATTATACATAATTCCAGATGGATTTACAAATGTATGATTTACAGAATTATTTATTGATATCTCTTTTGATGTATCTGTTATTTTATTATTACAGAATTTACATAGAATATTTCTTTTTTTCTTTTTTTTAGAGAATTGTTTTAATAATGACTCTCTCTTTTTATTTAATAATTGAAATATGACAAACATAAAGAAATTATATCAGAAAAATTATTTAATTAAAATATTTTTTATTCTAAAAATTTAATTCTGATCTAACTTTATAAACTAAAATGTAAAATTCTCTCCAAGATATAACTTTCTTACCATTTGATCATTAACAAGCTCATAAGAACTTCCGGATCTAAATATATTTCCAAGATTTATAATATATGCTCTATCGGTAATTTTTAATGTCTCTCTTACGTTATGATCAGTAATTAGTACTCCAATATTTTTCTCTTTTAAACCAGCAATTATGTTTTGAATGTCTGCAACGGCAATTGGGTCAACTCCAGCGAATGGCTCATCTAATAGTAAAAATTTAGGTTTTAATACCAATGCTCTTGCTATTTCTGTTCTTCTTCTTTCTCCACCAGATAAAGAATAAGCCTTTTGTTTAACCAACCTTGAAATTCCTAAATCATTTATAACTTCTTCTTTTCTTTGTTTTTTTTCACTATCCGGAATATCAAGAATTTCAAGAACTGCATCAATATTTTCCTCTACTGTTAATTTACGAAATATAGATGCTTCCTGAGAGAGATAGCTTATTCCTAATCTTGCTCTTTTATACATCTGTAAGAATGTAATTTTATGATGATCTAAAAATATGTCGCCTGATGTTGGCTTTATAAAACCAACAATCATATAGAATATTGTAGTTTTTCCGGCCCCATTGGGACCTAAAAGGCCAACTATTTCGCCCTGTGACATACTAAAAGATGCATCATTTACAGCGACTTTTGTGCCAAATCTTTTTATAAGATGCCTTACTTCAAGAATAGATTTCTGATTCTCAGATTTTAGATTATTCTCAATTCCATTATAACTTAAATCCAGATCCATTTCAATTTTCCATTTTTGATTAGGATATTATCAAAAAAAAATAATTTTGTCATTATTTTTTATTTCATTTTATAAAACAAAATGAGCAGATTTTAGTTATATAAATATTTTTTTATAGAGTATAAATAGTTATAACATTTATTAGGTTTACAAAAATTGAAACTCAGTAAAAGAGAAATCGTAAGAGAAATATGTTAAATAGCGGTATAGTTTAGCGATGGGGCGGGGGATATCTTGTCCAATTTTCTTTACCCTCACTTTATTTCTTCTCATGCTTTCTATCTCATCGCTTACTTTCTTTACAATATTCATAAATTCCTCTTCTCCATATTCTTCAATCCCCTCAAAATATACCTCCAGTATTTCCCTTATTAGTGTCGCCATACTAAAGGTATTTAATTGATGATGGATCATCTTTAATTGATTGTATACCTCTTCTGGTAAATATGCTCTTATCCTCTTGGTTGCATTAATACGTGGATAGTCTTTTTTTCTTATTGGTTCTTCAATATGTTTTTTTGTAAGAAAAGAAAGCATTTTTAATAATATATCTCTCACTATGGATGAGATACTTTTATTTTTTTCATTTTTTAAATTTTTAATTTTTTCATATAAATCTTTATTAACAACAAATTCAAACTCAAACATATGTTCTCCTTTTTATAAAAATAAAAAACCCACTTAAGTGGGCTTGTAATTTCTATATAATTAATCACAAAATTTTTAAGAAAATCCTTTACAAGTTTTTAGGAAAATAACATTTTTTTTAAATATTTTTTTTATTTTTTTAATTTCATTTGTTTTTTTAAAAGAAAAGTGATATAATAATTTTACAAAGGGGATATATGTCTACTTATGAATCAAATCTAAAAAAGATAATTTTAATTCTTTCTGTATTTTTAGTTGCTTTGATCTTATATTTAACTCATAAAATGTCGGGTTTTCTAATACCGATATTTTTAGCATTTTTTACTGCTTTATTATTTCAGCCATTATTAAAAAAACTGGAAAAAACTAAAATTCCTTCATGGATTTCTACTATATTGGTGATTTTATTATCAATATCATTATTGACAGCGTTTCTCTTTATTCTTATATCATCTTTACAAAATTTTTTAGATGATTTTCCAGTGTTAACTAATACAATTCAGACAAAAATTATTGAGATTATATCAAATATTTCTGAATTAGAATTTATTAAAATATTTGGCGGAGAACAAAAGTTAAAAAATCTTATTTTTGAATTTTTTGCAAAAATTAATTTTGGAGCATATATGATTTCTACTATTAATAAAACATTAGGAATTCTTAAAAATTTTTTTCTTTATATTTTTGCTTTAATTTTTATTATGCCGGGTATTAATAAAATTTCATATAGAATATCAAAAGCATTTCCAGAGAATAGCCTTAAAATTAATAAGATTATTATAAATATTACAGAACAAATTCAGAGGTACATTGTAGTAAAATCAATAATAAGTTTTATAACTGGGGTTTTAACATTTTTAGTCTGTTTTATTTTTGGAGTAAAATATTCTCTATTATGGGGATTATTTGCTTTCCTACTGAATTATATACCTTATATTGGTTCTATCATTGCGGTATTTTTACCAGTATTACTTGCATTTGTTCAGTTTCCAACTATTGTTAAGCCATTACTTATTCTTACTTTTTTAATTGTTATCCAGAATATACTTGGTAATCTCCTTGAACCTAAATTTCAAAGTCAGGGTTCAAATTTAAGTTCAATAGTTATATTTACTTCTCTTTTAGTATGGGGATATATCTGGGGAATTGCTGGTATATTTCTTGCTGTCCCTATTATGTCGGCATTTAATGTTGTCTGTCAAAATATAGAAATATTAAAACCAGTTACCTATCTTATTAGTGCCAGACACAAAAAAAAGAAAAAGAATCTAAATTTTAAAAAGATTTAGTAAATAGGTTCTATAAAGGGTAAAATATAATAAGGTATATTTTTCTCTTTTTCATAAAGATTAAAAAATACTTTTATTTTTTTATACAAATTGTTTGATATTTTATCTACTATATTTTCAGAATAAAATAAATTACTCTCCCCATTCATTATCTCATCCCAGAAACTTGGAGGTTTTGGATATAATACAATAGAATAATTTTTTATTTCATTCTTTACAACTGCGTATTCTATTGCTTCATTTAGGCCACCAATCTCATCTATAAGTTTATATTTTAAAGCCTCTTTACCACTCCAAATTCTACCTTCTGCTATACTTGAAATTTGATCTTTTGAAATATTTCTTCCTTTCATTACATGATTTATGAATTCCTCATAGGTTTTTTGCATTGAATTTAGAATTATTTTAACTTCTTCATCTGTGGCTTTTCTTGTTGGATTTAAATAATCATCATATTTATATTCTTTTATTGTTTTATAATTTATACCTAAATTTTTAGTCAATTTTTCCACATTAACTAACATAAATACCACCCCAATAGAACCAGTTATTGTGGTATTTGATGCAAAAATTCTTTCTGCCTCTGAACTTATATAATATCCGCCAGAAGTAGCAATTGGCCCCATTGAGACATAGACTGGTATACTCTTTTTTAGTTCATTTAATCCTTTTAACATTAATTCACTTGCCAATGCACTACCACCAGGCGAATTTACTCTTAATATTATAGCCTTTATTGAAGTATCTTTTTTTATCTCTTCTATATCTTTAAGAAAAGATTTTGCTCCAATCATATCCCCATTTGCTCTGTCAGAGCCAGTCCAGTAATTTGTTATTGTTCCTTCTACATATATAATTGCAATTTTATTTTGAGATATCTTATCTTTAAGTAGAGTAGAGTAAGATGATATAGAAATTCTTTTACAATCTTTTTTACCTATTTTTTCAAACATCTCTTCATAACTAAGCATATCATCAATAAAGCCATATTCTTTTGCCTTTTCTGGTGTCATATAAATAGTGTCTCCGTTTGCTATTCTTTGTTTAATTATATTTTTGTCAATATTTCTATTTTTTGCTATTGTTTCTATAAAATCTTGATTTATATTTTTTATCAATAATTCATAAGATTGTTTTAATTCTTCTGATATATCGTTTTTTGAATAATTTTCATATGCTCCTTTATATTTACCTATATGAAATACATTAAATTCTATACCAATCTTATCAAAAGTGTCTTTTAAATAGGGCATTGATATAGAACTACCATTCAGAGACAAAAAAGAAGAATTTGTTGGTGGCATATAAATATAATCTGCTATTGTGACAAAATAATAGTTAGAATTTATACCATTTGACAACCATGTATAAACTTTTTTACCGCTTTTTTTAAATTTTTCAATGGATGACATAATTTCACGCGCGTGAACTCTTGAATAAAATGTCATATCTCCATTTATTACTATACCTTCTATTTTAGGATCATAAGCAGCCATTTCTATTGATTTTAAATATTTTATTAACTCTATTTCTCTTTTTCTTTCAAAAGGAACTATTGTTTCTCTTAAAGGTTTCTCTTTTATTTCTCCATTAAAGTCAAGTATAAGGTAAGAATTTTGATATACAATTGTCCTATTTGAGTCTACTAAACTTATAGAAATACCTATTATAGCAATAATAGTTAAAATTATTCCAAATATAATTCCCAAAAGTATTAATCCAGCAACCTTCAAAAATTTATTCATAATTTTCCTTTTGTTATTTTTATTTTTAAATTATTGAATTATATATCAAAAATTATTCTATTTGTCAAAAAATATAATAATTTTTAAAGATTATTTAATTGACCATACATTTTTTTTTTGATATATTATAGAAAAATATAATAAAAAGAGGTAGACTATGTCTATTGATGGATTTTCTGCTGAGGATATTTTTTATCAATTAACGGGTTATACTTATAATGATATCATTCTATTACCAAGATATATAGATTTTGATGTTAAAGATGTTGATTTAAAGACAAAGTTAACAAGAAACATTGTCTTACAACTTCCTTTTGTCTCTTCTCCAATGGATACTGTAACAGAAGAAAAGATGGCTATTTATATGGCTTTATTAGGTGGAATCGGAATTCTACATTTTAATAATACAATAGAAGAACAATGCGAAATGGTAAGAAAGGTTAAAAGATATGAAAATGGATTTATTACTGACCCGGTTGTTTTGAGTCCAGAACACAGGATAAAGGATGTTTTAAATATAAAGAAGACTTTAGGTTTTTCTGGTATACCAATTACAGAGGATGGGACATTAGGAACAAAACTTTTAGGTATAGTTACTGCAAGAGATATAGATTTTGAGAAGGATACTGAAAAGAAACTTAAAGAAGTTATGACTACCAATCTTATTACAGCAAAAGTAGGCATTACTTTAAGTGAGGCAAATGAGATTTTAAAGACAAAAAAAGTTGGTAAACTTCCAATAGTGGATGAAGAAGGTAGATTAAAAGGTCTTCTATCAAGAACTGATTTAAAAAAGAATAGAGATTTTCCACTTGCAACAAAGAATAAAAATAAACAATTAAGAGTTGGAGCTGCTATTTCAACAAGAGAAGAGGATAAAGAAAGGCTTGCAGAACTTGTAAAAAATGGTGTAGATGTAATTGTTATAGATTCTGCTCAAGGATATAATAAGTATCAGATAGAGATGATTAAGTATATTAAAAAAACATATCCAGAAATAGATGTTATTGCTGGAAATGTTGTTACAGAAGAGCAGTCAGAAGGTTTAATTAAGGCAGGAGCAGATGCTTTAAGAGTAGGAATGGGACCTGGCTCAATATGCACAACTCAGGAGACAATGGCTACCGGAAGACCACAGGCAACTGCTGTTTATCATTGTGCAAAAATTGGTAGAAAAAACGGAGTGCCAATAATTGCTGATGGTGGTATAAGTGTAATTGGACATATAATGAAGGCTCTTGCATTAGGGGCTTACACTATAATGATGGGAAGTCTACTTGCAGGGACTTCAGAGTCTCCAGGTGAATATATTTATAAAGATGGAGTTAGATTAAAGAAATATAGAGGTATGGCTAGTCTTGAAGCAATGAAAGAAGGTGGTGGAAAAAGATATTTTGTGGAAAATGATACAATAAGAGTTGCACAGGGGGTTTCTGGTGCTGTTATTGATCGTGGAAGCCTTGTTGATTTTATACCTTATCTTGCTCAAGGGCTAAGATATGCTTTTCAGGATGTTGGGTATAAAAACATAGATGATCTTCATAATGGTATGATTACTGGCGAATTGAGAATGCAGATAAGGAGTATTTCATCGATTAGAGAAGGTGGAGTTCATGATCTCTATCAATATGATAAATATATGATTTAATTGACTTTTAGAGTAAAATATATTATATTTTTAAATCATAAGGGGATGCACTGGATTCGATTGGAATAGTTGTGCTAGATGTCTGCATGCAGTGGTGTGGGGCCACTATAAAATCCACAAAAAAATAAATGCAAACGAAAGTTACGCTTTAGCAGCATAGTCTGTTAACGATCCTTGCGAAGTTTCTCCCTGTACTTCAATAGGATCGTAGGCCAACAGGGATAGGACAATTGATACCTATAAGATTGTCCGAAAATTTATAGGTTGCGTAATATGATAGGAGTGTCAATAGCCAGTCATATTACTAAGAAAATAAATATTGACTAAGCATGTAGTGGACACTGGTGCATATTTCAAGACGCGGGTTCGATTCCCGCCATCTCCAAAGTTAAAAGATCAAATTTATCTAAATTTATTAGAATTTTTTTCGTTTTTCAAATCTTTTATTTTTTCAATAGTAAACTTCTTTTAAAGCCACTTTAATATAATTTTTATTGAATAATAAAAATGTTTGATTAAGTTTTTTAAAGCTTTCTCTTGAAATTTCAAAAACAGATTTAAATCTGAAATAAAATATAAATAAAAACTTCCTATAAGATATATTATGTCTACTTCTATGTAAATAGAATGTGAATTTTTTATTTTTTTTAATCTCTTTTTTTAACTTAATTGTTTATTGTTGTAATTTTATT
>Ga0209409_1001512_pt1 | contig 19745 bp, 27 predicted proteins | sample AD_JPNMR1_MetaG_FD_184424 | JGI IMG/M metagenome (GOLD analysis project Ga0209409, IMG submission 184424) | Active sludge microbial communities of municipal wastewater-treating anaerobic digesters from Japan - AD_JPNMR1_MetaG (SPAdes) (version 2) | ecosystem: Engineered > Bioreactor > Anaerobic...
GATCCTTGACTTCTCCCTCGGGGGCGATGGTATGCTCTCGGCAAAGGAGAATAAAATGACAAGAAAACATAATTGGGTGAAACCAGAGTATTATTCTTTTACAGAAAAAAGTTGCAATGACTGTGAATATTTTAATAAATAACATGGTGGTGGGTGTAACTTACCAAGAGAATTATGGAAAACTGATAAATTAAATAACATAAAGGAAAAAAGTTAAATGACACACAAATTTAAACTATTGGAAAAAAGAAATAATGAAAAAATTAACACTTTAAGACTAAAAGATATGATTTCGGCTGAGATACTTGCTCGTGAATTTCACGAACTTTATGAATCTTTAGCTCCAAATTTTGGCTATTCAACAAATCCAGATACGCGTATATTTAATACAAACAGTTCTAATGGAAAACTTATGATAGCTGTTTGTGACAAGATTTTAGATCAACTACAAAATCTTTTAGACAAAAAAGTTAAAAAATGAGTCGGCAATTGTATATTAAATTGTTCCTACTGTGATACTAAGTGGACGAACAACTTAAAACCATTAGCAGTTCCAAGATTAACTTCAACAACTGACTCTTTGCCGTTTAAAATAGACACCGTGAGTTCTATGAATATTTTCATAGACTTATGAGGAGGACAGATATGAGGACAGATATATCGGAAAGCTTCAGGTCGGTCAGACGGGCGCTCGGCCTGACCCAGGCGGAAATGGCGCGGGTCCTCGGCGTCTGCAGGGTGACCCTTTGCATGTACGAAACGGGGAAAATCCGAGCGCCGGGAGGAGACAAGGTCTTGCGGCTTCTCCAACTCAAGGAGATAGTCGACGAAAAATGACCATCCTAGCCGTCGATCCCGGGACATACGAGTCGGCCTATGTCGTCTGGGACGGCCAGAAGGTGCTCGCCGCCGGCAAGGTCGCAAACGAAAAGATGCTGGAATTGATCGGCAACCCGCCGTGGGATATCGATCGCCTTGCGGTAGAGCGAATAGCCTCGTACGGGATGCGGGTGGGGCAGGAAATCTTCACGACCTGCTTGTGGACCGGGCGCTTCGTTCAGATGGCGGAAACGAACAAAACCGAGTGGATCCTGATTTATAGGATGGATGTAAAAAAATATCTGGTTGGATCCCACATGGCCCGAGATGCCGACATCCGGCGCAGGCTTCTAGACATAGTGGGCCCGACAGGGACAAAGAAAGCCCCCGGACCGACCTATGGGATAAAAGGCGATGCGTGGCAGGCCCTCGCGCTCGCCGTGACGGCATGGGACTTGACGGTCGGTAAGTGAGCATGAGATAGAAGGACAAGAAGAGGTGGGGGATAGGTGTCGCGAGCCGAAACCCCTGATTCCCGACAGGGAGATCCCCCATTTTTTCAAATCGGGTGTCCAAAGGGAAGGACAACAACATGCAAGAGAACAATAGGCTGCGATGGGCGTTGTGGTATGCTGAACAGATGCATTTCTCGGTCATTCCCCTTATCCCAGGGGAGAAAAAACCATTAGTAAAATGGGAGCCTTATCAGAAGCAACGAGCCGGAGCGGAGCAGATCCGGCAATGGTGGACGAAAGAGCCCGCGGCCAACATCGGCATCGTCACGGGGCGGATATCCGGACTAGCCGTCGTCGATCTTGACAGGTACTCCCCTGACTACTCCGAAGAGATAGCCCTCAAATTCTTCCCCGACTCGATCGTTACCCCCTGCGTCTCGACTCCGCGAGGCGGACAGCACCTCTATTTCACATGCCCCGAGCAAGACATCACAATCAACGCAAGAGCACTGCCGGGGATAGACTTGAGGGCAAACGGCGGGTATATCGTCGCACCGCCATCAACGGACGGGAATGGGGCAGGATACAGGTGGATCGTAGGATTGCCGCAAGCGCCTTTGCAACATCTCCCAGAAGCATATATAAAAAAAATAAGTAACATATATGGGAGAGTAACAAGTAAGAAGGACGACGAGTTTCAATCGTTACAATCGTTTCATTTGTTACAATTGTTACAACATGGGAGGCGAGACAACGACCTATTCCACATCTTCTGTTGCCTTGCCAAGGGTGGGTACGAAAGGGAGTTGGCTTACAAACTAGCCGAAATCATTGCGAAAAATTGTTCTCCAGTTTTCGATGTGAAAGAGGCTATCGCCAAGGTGGACAGCGCATATTCGCGGTTAGAAAAGAGAGCTCGCAATCTAAACGCAGAGGTCAGGGAGTGGGTGTCGTTACAGCAGCGTTACATCTACGTTACCGAATGTTACGAGGCGTTACATTTGTTACATAGTAGCGATAGGACTAATTGTCGTGTTATTTTGCATAGACTTTGTAAGGAGGGGCTGCTCGAGAGAATTTCACAAGGCACGTTCCGGAAGATAGAGCAGGATTGTGCCGATATAGACATCTGGGATGTGGACACGACTCCCCTAGATGTCCGTTTTCCATTCGAGATCGAAGCCCTCGTACATACCTACCCGAAAAATATCATTGTAATCGCAGGAGAACCTAATGCCGGGAAAACAGCTTTCCTGTTGAATTTTGCTCAAAAAAACATGGACAGGCACGAGGTGATTTATTTTTCCTCGGAGATGGGAGCGCTCGAGCTGCGGACCCGCTTGGAAAAATTCGGAATGCCGATGGATGTGTGGAAAAAGGTAACATGGAAGGAAAGGGCGAGTGATTTCGCGCCTATGATCCGGCCGAATGCCATAAATATCATCGATTTCTTGGAAGTTCATGACGAGTTCTATAAGGTAGGATTTTTCCTTAAACAGATATTCGACAAATTGGACAAAGGTGTCGCCGTCATCGCTGTGCAGAAACCGAAAGGTAGGGACGAAGGCTTAGGTGGCCAGAGAGGCATGGAAAAGCCTCGCTTGTATTTGGCGATGGAGCCCGGAAAAATAAAAATTGTCAAGGCGAAGAACTGGCGCCATGAAGGGATTAATCCGAACGGAATGATAAGAAGGTGGAAACTTGCAGCAGGATGCAAATTCAGAGTTGAAAGCGACTGGCAAAAAGGCTAAGCGGTTATACGAAGGCATTTTTGTTGTTGGAAGCAGGGTAATAATCAAGAGGACAAAGGCATATTCGAAGAAGCAGGCGAAGATTTTTATGATTCAACAGCTCGCAAAGGAGCTGAAGGTGTCCAATGCAGCGTGTTTGATGCGAGTATTCGATGGACATATCGACAACTACGTCATTGAGGGCGAGGACTAAAGATGCTAACTACATGGAAAATGATAACACAATATACAGGTTTTTCTCGAAATACGATAAAGAGGCTCGTCAAGGAAGAGAGTTTCCCGCTGATTTACATCGCTAGCAGGCCGGTTACTACGAGACAGCAAATTGAGACCTGGATCGAGATGAAGATGGCCGAGGAGGAGAAGCACAAAAAATAAACCATGTCAAGACCTTTTTTCTGGACAAGAAGTGTCAGGAAGTGTCAAGGAGAAAATCGCCGGAAAAACATATGGTATGATCTACTCGATAAAGATCTACGGTCGTCAGGGGAACGCGACAGGATAAAGAGAAGGGGAGAGAGCTAAGAAAGACTGCATCGCCGCAGGAGGGGCGGAAAGAGGACACAGCAGGAGACAGGAGATGGCAGGACCGGGAAAAGGGGGAAGAAAACCAGTTCAGATACCGCTGGATAAGGTCGAAGATCTCGCGGCGAGAGGGTTGACCCAGGAGCAGATATGTCACGTCATCGGGATTAGCCAAGAAACGATGTGCAAGTATAAGAGGCTGAATCCCGAATTAGTTGAAGCAATACAAAGAGGGAAGGCCAGAGGGACGGAGGCTATTGCAAATGTCATATATGAGAAGGCCAAAAACGGCGACTTCGCCAGTGCTGCATTTTTCCTCGAGCGCCGTTGCGGATGGACGCGAAAAGAGACATTGCAGCATCAAGGAGATGAAGAGCAACCCCTGGTAATCGTCATCACAGAAAAGGCAGAGAAGGCAGAGAAGGAGAAATAGGGAAATGGCGGTAATTGGGGGCTCCGGAATCAAAACGAGAATCGAACTAACCCCAGAGCAAGGCGAAATCTTCATGCACCCGGCCAGGTGGAAGTGTGTCATTGCCGGCAGGCGCTTCGGGAAGTCCTTTTTGGCCGTCACCTGGCTCCTGAGCGCGGCTCTCTCGGCCAGAGATCTGCTCTGCTATTATGTCGCGCCAACCTACCGTCAGGCAAAGGAAATTGCCTGGATAACGCTCAAAAGACTCCTGCCGATGAGTCATGTCACTGCCGTGAATGAGTCAGAGCTTTCAATCGTCTTTAGGAATGAATCAAGAGTCAAATTAAAAGGCGCCGAAACATACGATAGCCTCCGCGGCGTCGGCATCGATCGCCTCGTGATGGACGAATTCGCCGACATTGCCGAGGAGGCCTGGACCGAGGTTTTGCGGCCGGCGATGGCTGACAGGCAGGGCCACGCCCTTTTCATTGGCACCCCGAAAGGGTATAACTGGGCGAAAAAGCTCTACGATCACGCCCGGTCCGACCCTGCGTGGGCTACCTGGCATTACACAACCGAGGAGGGGGGATGGGTCAAGCCGGAGGAGTTGGAGGCCATCAGAACCCAGATCGGTGCTGCCATGTTCCGCCAGGAGCATCTGGCAGAATTTGTCGATTTATCCAACAACATCTTCCGGCGGGAGTGGTGGCGATATTACCAGGAGACGCCCGTCACCTACGGATGCATTCAAAGCTGGGACACGGCTTTTAAAAAAGGCGCCGAGGCCGATTATAGCGTCTGCACTACTTGGGGCCTGACTAAGAACGCCTACGTATTACTCGACTTGTGGCGCGGACAGGTGGAATTCCCGGAGTTGCGGCGCCAGGTCCAGGCCCTATATGCCAAACACAAGCCCTATGCCGTGATCGTCGAGGACAAGGCCAGCGGCCAAAGTCTTATTCAGGAGCTCCAGCGCGAGACCGCGATGCCGATTTTCCCGGTCAAGGTCGACTCGGACAAGATTACCAGGGCCAACGCCGTCACCCCCATGATCGAGAGCGGTCGAGTGCTCTTACCGGCGGAAGCCCCGTGGCTGGCGGACTTCCTCGAGGAACTGACGGCATTCCCTCGGGGGGAGCATGACGATATCGTGGACAGCGTCGCCCACGCCCTCAATTATCTGCGCAACTCAGCTATCGGGCCGCCCGAAGAGAGGGTGCTCAAAACCCTTGCTGACATCATGATTGACGCCATTGAGCGTCCCCCGGAGCCGACCTTCACGGACCTAGTCCGGGAACAGTTCGAGTCAGATGCCTTCTGGGAGGGGGAATATCACGCCAGGGAGATGATCTATGACATACGCTGACATCATCACGGTTCTGGCCCTCGTCTTTGCAGCAGCCGCTCTGTTTTTGGCCCTGGTATGGGCTGGATTCATGATGGGCCGCAAGACAATCATCCCCCACTCCGAGCGGAGGGATAAGGTCTTCGACCCGGGCGAGCCTGGGAAGATAGAGTACGACCCCTATGCCGAAGCCATGATGGACAGCCGGGACATCCAGGACCTGAAATAGGGGGGAGGGAGGAGGGGTTATAAAGTGGCAAAAAAAAGCGGCGGTTGTGGTGGCGGCAAGGGTAGTAAAGGCAAAGGCGGTAAGGGCAAATGACAAACACGATGCTGAGTATCTATTGCGAAATCTGCGGCGAGAAGATCGCCACGGCGGACATGCACACTTTGCGGCACCCCCTGAAGGGGAGCCAGTTTTTAACGCCTGACTCCTGGCATGGTTACCCTCCCCCTTTCGATCCGGGGGCGACATGGGAGGAAATGAGATGCCCCTATTGCCGCCGGCGGCCTTTCCTCTCCGCCACGGCGGTGATGACTGGGGACGGCATCTACGAAGTGCCAAGACCTGAAGACAAAAAGGAGGTGACGAGAGAAAGTGAAGCCCAAGACGGCGAAAAAGGCGGCCAAAAAGAAGGCGGCCAAAGAGCAGAAGGCGGCAAAAAAGAAAAAATAACATGTTCTGTGTGCGGCAAGGCATTTGTCTCCAAAGGGGCCCTCCTGGGCCACATGCGGTGGCAGCACCGGTCATCAGGATCAAAGACGGCGGGAAGGGGCAGGTAAGAGATGGCAGACACAGGCACGGCGGAAGGCCTCGATAGGTCGAAAGAGACAAAGCCCGGCAGCGAGCTGCTGCCTCCGGAGGGCGCGGGCGAGAAGATCGCAGTGCGAGTCTTCGAGATCCTCAAGGAAATCCTCGACGATAAAGACGCCAGGGGCCTGCCCAGACGGTGGAATCGCAACTACGAGCTGAAGAGGGGCAAACACTGGAGGAATGCCGCCGGCACCACCCTGCCGCTCGTAACGGCGAATCTAATCCATGTCAATCGTCTTAGAACAATCAATGTTTTAACCGACAACAACCCCACCTTTGACGTCTCCCGCTTGGGGGACACGGAACAATACGACGAGCAGGCCTTCGACGCAATCCAAAGGTGTGCCGAGTATTGGTGGAACGAGCAGGAGCAACAAGACGTACTCGAGTCCAGCGTCAACAACGGGGAGGACTACGGGATAGCCATAGAGAAGGTAGTCTTCAATCCCGACCTGGAAGAGGGCGGCGAGGTCGAGACTATCGTCGTCGACCCCTTCCATTTCGGCTTCTACCCGACGACCTTGACCGACCCCCGTGACTTGCAGAAGTGCGAGGCTGTGCTGCACTATTATCCGATGTCGCTCCGGGAGGCAAAGCGCCGTTGGCCTAAAGTTGCCGACCGCATCAGAGCGGACGACGACATCCTGAAGGAACTGCGCGACGAACGAACCGAAGTGGCAAGTGGCGGGGGGAAGAGCGGAAACCTGCTGACGACCTTCGCCGCTACCGTCCAGAATTTGGTGAACTTCCACTTGGGCCGGGTCGACGAAAAGACGGACAAACAGGTGCTGATCGTCGAGGCATGGGTCCACGACTACACGATGGTGACGACGGAGGGTGGCGACAAAAAGCCGAAATACCCGGGATTCATCAGGTGCGTTACATGTTGCAACGGCCGGCTCGTCCTGGAAGATCGGCCCAATCCGAACATCAACCCCAACCTGGACGAGGAGCAGGCCAGGAAGACTTACCTTTATGACAAATACCCCTTCTGCGCCGTAAATTCACACAAAGACACAGCCAGCGCCTGGGGCATGTCCGACGCCGAACAGCTGGAAAAGTTGAACGCGGAATTCAATAAGGCCGTTTCGCAGTTCGTGCTAATGAAGGACAGGGCGGCGCGGGCCAAGATCATCAATCCTCGGACCTCCGGCGTCCAGAACGTGGAATTTACCAACGACCGGGGCATCATCAACCCAATCAACGCCGAGCAGGGAGCGGGCATTCGTTACCTCGACTATCCGGCGATCCCCGCGGACATCCAGGCCAGCATCCAGCTTTTTCAGGACCTCTTTTTCCGGGTCGCCGGCACTTTCGACCTCGACCTCGCCCAGACCACCACAAGTCACGCTTTGGCGTACAAGAGCATCGCGGCCCTCATCGAGCAGGCGGCGACGATGTTGCGCGGGAAAATCCGCCACTACTCCCGGCTGATCCGGGAGCGGGGGCGGATGTACATCAGCATGGCCCAAAATTTCTACACCGAGGACAGGTGGATCACTTACCGCGATCTCTCAGGGATGCCGACGACCCGGAAGATCAACGGCCAGACTTTGCTGGTTCCGGCCAAGCTGTCTGTCGTCGTCGGCTCGACGATGCCCAGAAGCCAGATCCAGGTCCGCGAGGAGGCGGTAGAGCTGTACCGCCTGGGCGCGATCGATCGCCAAGAGTTGTTGAACCGCCTCGACTGGCCATCTGTGCGCGATGTTGTGGAGAGGATGAACTCAGGACCATTAGGAGAACTGTTTGCCAAGCTCCAGGCCGCCGGGATGTCTCCGGAGACGATCCAGGTCATCCAGCAGATCGCGGGGCTCCCGAAAAAAGACATAGACCGGGCGATGGAGAAAGGGGCCATCCCGCCCCTCGATGCGGTCCTGCAGCAGGCGTACAGCGGCCGGCCGGTGCCGCCGCCCCAGATCGACCCGATGGAGCAGGCCCAGGCGGCTATCGCCCAGGCCGAGGCGGAACTGAAACTCGCGGAGGCCCGCCGGGCTATCGCCCAGTCCGAAAAGATCGAGGCGGAGAGGGCCCTGGCCGCCGAGCAGATCATGACGGAGCGGGTCAAGCAGCAGGTGGCTCTGGCGGGAACGAGATACGACGAAGAGTTGTTAAAGATCAAGCGGGCAGAGGTCGTCGCCAAGATCGAAAAGGACATCAGACAGGTAGAGAGGGAGGTCATGGACCTCGACACGGATCTTCTGCAGCCGCGCAACGAAGAAAAAGCCGGCATCTTCCACGAGCGAGGTGCGGCCAGCAACAACCAGGAGGTACTCGAATAATGCCGACCGTTCTTCCCGGAGAAAGCGAAAAGGATTTTGTAAGCCGCGCCATCCCCATCATCCTCGAGGAGGGGACGACCGACAACCCGAAGCAGGCGGCGGCCATCGCCTATAGCATGTACCGACAGCACAAAAGGAAAAAGGGCAAATACGCGGCCTATAAAGAGCAGAGAGAAAGAGGGCCCGGGGAATGATACAATGATATTGGTCGATTTTTCTTGCCGTCGGTGCGGGGTTTACGAACGGATAGTCGATGCCGGGACGTGGACGGACAAATGCCCGACCTGCGGCAGGAAAACCAAGCGCATCTTCAGTGTCTCGCGCGTCTATCTCGGCAACCAGGACGGCAGTTACGCCGCCGAATCCGCTGCCGCCCTGCTCGATATGGACATCGCCAGACGGTCGGCGGACCCGCTGGAACGCAACCTGGCGACGAACCCGAACCGGGAGAACTTGCAGAAATATCTCAAAGCCAAGGGCCTGAGACACGCGGAAAACGAAAAGGGCGCCCCTCCCGTCTATCGGCGCCCCCCGGACCCGGACCTGAAGTCGATAGCCGACGAACTTATGCGGCGGCATCAGGAAAGAAAAAGGATCGAGATATAACGACGAAAGGTTGTAAACGGCGACTTACCAGGTGACTGACCAGATGACCGACCAGGAAAGAAAGATCATCATCGAACAGCTCAAAGCCCTGGAGGGAATCAAGCGTAAGCTGCAAGAGTTGATCAAGCAGCAGGACCAAAGGGAACAGACGAATTTAAGGCCGGGCTCCGAAAAGATCGGCAGACCGGCGTGCTTCTAAACCAAAAAAAGGAGAGTGTAACAATGGATCTACCCGAAACGACGCTAAACACGCAAGACGCGATAGATGCCTCGTCAGCATCTGCGGACAGACCGGCCTTCGACCCGGACTCCATCGGCCTCGTCAACACCGTTTCCGACGGCACGGACGCGCCTTCGCAGACCGCCGGCAAACAGGAGGACACGTCAGGAAAGACGCTAAAAACTGAAGGCGAGGGGGAACAGGGGAAGGAAACAGACGGCGAGGGGGACACGCGCTTCGATAGGCACCCCCGCTGGCAACAGATTATGCGGGAAAGAGACGAGGCCCGCCGCGCGGCGGAGGAAGCCCGTCTCGAGGCGCAGCGCATCAGAGAAGAACGAATCCGGCTGGAGGCGGAACGCGATTTCCTGCGAGAACAGCAGCTGGGGAAAACGGCGGCGGAAGAGCCTCTGCCCTACCGGGATACGTCACAACTGTCTGCGGAAGAAATCGCAGAGTGGATGACGACGGACCCCAAGGGGTATCACGACAACCTCATCATCCAGGCCAGGGAACAGGCCAAGCGCGAAGTGCGCGCAATGCTGGAGCAATCCGAGCGGCAGCGGCAGGAGCGGGAATACGAGGCCGCGAGAAAGAGGACCTACGAGCAGTATGCGAAGGAAAACCCGGACTTCCTGCAAATGTGGGATCGTAAGGAAATCCAAGCATTTATGGAGGCCAACCCCGGCCACAACCCCATCAGCGCCCATCAGATGTTGACGATGGAGCGCCGGATCAAGGAGGCGGCGGAGAAAGCCGCCAGAGAAGCGGAAGAGAAAGTCAACAAAAACTGGCAGGCCAAACGGCAGGCAGCGGTAATCGGCTCCGGTCCGGCCGGAGTCGGCACGCCTTCCGACGATGCCGAATTGAATAACACCAAAGAACGCGGCGGTCCCGTCTCAGTGTTGGTCAGCAGACTGCAAAGGATGAGGGCCGCGGCGGGAAGATAACAGGAGGAACACGACATGGCTCTAACCTACAGCGAAATCCAAAGTATCACCGAAGATTACTTCAAACTCGATGGCCGTCAGGCGACGAACATCTACTTCAATACCAGTTTCTTCATGAAGTATTTCATGGACCAGAAGAAGGGCATCTTCGAGAGACCGTCCGGCGGCGAGAGGATCCGGGTCCCGCTCGAGTTCGACGAGGGTCAGGGCGGCTTCTATGCCCGCGGCGGAACGATCTCCTCGGACGACAACGACGTCATCAACAGTGCTTTCTTCTACTGGAAGAATGCCTACGGTAACGCGACGATCTACGACGAGGACGAGATCAAGAACGCCGGCGACTACGCGGTCGTGAGCCTGGTCACCCAGAAGATCGCAAACGCCCAGAAGACGGTCACCAAAAAGATCGCCAGTCAAATCTACAACCAAGACTCCGACACCTCCGTCAACCTCACCGGCCTTAGGTCTTGCTGCTTTGCCGACACCTCGACGCAGTACGGCGGCATCACCCCCACGGATCTGGTGGCCTCCGACGGCTCCTATCCCTGGCGCGGCATCAACGACACGACCACGGAGGGGATCAGCCTGGCGGTGATCCGCGATCTGGCCTCGGACGCCAAGCTCTACGACGGCCCGAAGGGCAAACCGGACGTCGGCCTGACGACCGAGACGCTGTTCAACATCATCAGCGGTATCCTTCAGGTGCAGCAGCGGTTCACCCAGGACACGGACACCGCCAAGGCCGGGTTCACCAATCTCGTCTTCGAGAACAAGCTCATCGCCGCCGACGACTATTGCCCGAGCGGGTATCTGTTCCTGCTCAACAGCAACTATATCGGATGGGCGATCCATCGGGACGGTTACTTCGCTCGGACCCCCTGGGCCGATCTCATCACGGCGAACGTCTTTGCCAGATCGATGAAAATCAAGTGGCACGGAAACCTGATCGTCAGCAACCGTCGCGCCCACGCCGGCCACAGTAACCTGAGCTAAGGAGGAAAGAGACAATGGCCATCAATCCGATCAAAATCAACGCTTGGTCTCAGGGCCTCTACGAGGTCTCTGATACGAAATCGGCAGGCTATACCGGGCCGTTTGTCGGCCACGCCTACGCGTCGGCGTTTGTCTCCGGGTACTTCACGCCGGTTGTGCTGAAGTACGACTGACAACAAACCGGGGAGGGGGAGCCCGGCCCTCTCCCCATCTTCAATCCAGCGAGGAGGAATGAAAAATGTCCATCACGGCCACTCTCGTCGGGCGTTCCATCCTGGGAGACAAGGCGCTGACGTACGGCACCTATACCGACTCCGGGGCGGGAACGGAGGACGATATCGATACCAAACTGCATCGTTGCGAGATGATCATCCTGCAACCTTACGGAACGTCGGCGGCGACGGATGCCCCGGCGGTAAACGAAACCCTGCCCGTGGCCGGATCGGCGGTCACCGTAATCACGAAGGCGTCCCAGTCCGGCATCTGGATCGCCATCGGCGACATGTTCAGTTAGGAGGTGAAAAATGGCCTTCACGTTCACCAAGACCAACGAATCAGTAGCCGGGGACATCAGAGTTACGATGGGGACGTTCTCGAATACCGGCGGGTCCGCCGGGGGCGATATCTACACGGGCCTCCAGAAGGTGGACGGGATGGTCCTGACGTACCAAGGGAGTGCGGTGGTGGCTACCTTCCCAGTCATCAACGAGACCTTCCCCGTGGCCGACCCCGTAACCATCGTCACCGCCGCAGACAGCGCCGGATATTGGCTTGCATACGGACATTGAGAGGGGAGGGCACGATAAATGGCACTCACGATCACCAAGGAACACAGCAACATCGGGAACAAGCAGATGATCGTCGGGACTATCCAGTTCGACTCCTCGTATTATGTCGTGATCGGCACGTAGGAGGACACTATGTCAACGGTACAGAGCCTATACGACCTCATCCAGTACCGGCGCGACATAGACGTGACGAGGGACGACCTGATCCATGCGGTCAACAATGCCGTCCGGACGATAGCGAAGCGATTGTACTGGCTGGAAAGCGACCTGTTGCGAGAGGAAATGTCGGTGTCTGTGTGGGCGGAGGTTACCCATACCGGCACCGACATCGTTTTCAACGACTCCAGCCCGCCCACCATCACCAGCGCCGCCGGGGGTTTCGTCACCTCCGGTTTCGAGGCGGATATGCCCATCACGACCACCTCCGCCGCCAACCCCGGGCCGTTCCGCATCGCCGCGGCGGCGGACAATACCCTGACCCTGTCATCGACGGACAGCGTGACGGCGGCTATCGCGGCCACGGTCACCATCACCTCCGACGACGGCTACGGATACCTGCCGAGCGGGTTTTGGGGCCTTATCGACCATCCCTACATCGACGGCAAGACCTATCCTCTGCTACCCCTGCCCGGTCTGGACATCAAGCTGGCCTACACTTCGCCGGGGGAGCCGCGGTATTACCAAATCAAGGGCAGCAAGCTCTACGTCACCCCCGACACGGCTACCGACTACACCATCAAGGCGGACTACTTTGCGCGCCCGACGGCCCTCACCGGCACGACCGACACCATCCCGTTCGACGAGCTGTTCGACGACGTGATAGCCGAATATATCCTGCGCTATTTTCGCAACGGGCAGGAAGGGATGTCGCAGACCATCGGGCTCAACCAGATGCTCATCGAAAACGTGGACCTGATAGCCACGAAATACGGCAGGAAAGCCCCGGTTCGAATGCCGCGCGGTATCCCCTGGGAGGCGCTTGTAGACGAGAACATCAACTGGTAGGAGAGTTTGAGGCATGGCTTTTCCGGATCTGGCAGACATCCGCGACAGGGTGCGGTCGCTTATGAACGAGGACAGCAACTCCACCTTCTTACCGGACGCTGTTCTCAACCGCTATATTAACGACGGAGAGCGTGATATCGCCGCCAAAACGGGATGCCTGGAGAATATCGATACCGCCGTCACGACCGCCGCGTCGAGGTTGGTGGCCTTTTCCGGGCACAAGGTGAAGTACGTCGAATATGCCGGCGCCACTACGGTCGGCATTCAGCGGATCACCCCAAAACACCTGGGTTATCCCTCCTACGCAGGCACCGCGCCGCAATACTGGTTCCAATGGGGCGGGTCGGTAGTTGTCGATCCCCTCCCGGACACTGCCTACACCCTCTATCTCTACGTCTCCGATTACCCCCATACCGAGATGAGCGACGATACCGACGAGCCGTCCATCCCGGCGTCCTTCCACGAGGACATCGTCCAATACGCTTATTGCCGCGCCTTGATGCGGGACAGAAAATGGCCGCAGGCGGCGTTCGTCTACAACAAATACATCGAGTCGATTCAGGCCAAGAAACAGATGCTTGTGACGCAGCATCCGGATTCCCGGGCGGCTATCAAGATACCGGACATCGTACAGAGAAGGGGATAGTAACAGTGAGCACGTTGCAGACTTATACGGGCTACTCCGAGACCGATGCAGCTTCCCGGCTGACTGTGGCCGCCAACACCCTGACTATCGGCGGGTTGGACGACGACGAGGACCTGCGGCTGACCAAGGATTTTACCTCGGGGTATTTCTCGGGCGACTTCGAACACACCCTGGAAATCAAGGTGACGACCGGCACCGGGGCGGAATCCTGCTATGTGTGGGCTTTGACCAACAGCGTTGCCAACCCTCTCGGCACCCTGCGATCTGCCGCCGCCGACATGCTGGCGTTGCAGTGGCTCGACGGGACGCTGGTTCTGATCGAAGTGGAAACCTCGGAATACACGGACACTTCGACCGCCTTGTCCCTGGCGACCACTTACTACCTCCGGGTCGTAAGGGACGAATCGGTAGGCACCTACGGCACCCTGTACTGCTACATCTACACGGACCGGGAATACTGCAACTTGGTGGACACCCTGAGTCTCACGCTCCATGCCGCCAACGACTGGCAGTATCTCTGGGGCTGCGGAGGAGTCGGCAACGGGGCGGGGGGTACGGCATTTTCGGGGACCATCGCCAATCTCACCCTCGATGCCTACGCCTACACGCTGGAAGGAATCAGGACCAGGATCAGGGACATTTTGAACGAATCGACCGCCGCGTTCTGGACAGACTCCGAACTCGACTACTGGATCAACGACGGGATCCGGGAAATCGCGGAACTGACCGGCTGTGTCCAGCACATAGACGCCCTCGTTACCACAAACGGCGTTCGCACGGTGGCCTACACCGGTCACGATGTGGCGGCGGTCGAGTACAAACCTGCGTCCGGTACCAGGGTTGCCCTGGCCCAGGCCGAGCCGTTACGGGACGGTCACGGCAGATACAAGGGGACCGCCCCGCAGTTCTTCTGGACGGGGAAGGGGGTTATCGGCATCGACCCTTTGCCGGACGCCGCCTACAATCTCGACGTCTATATCAACGACGTGGCCTCCGACCTGACGGTCGACAGCGAGATACCGGAGATCCCCCCGGCCTTCCGGCCCCTACTCGTCTACTACGGCCTGTATCGAGCGTTCCTGAAAGAAGGAAATTTCGGGGCGGCCTCCCTGTTCCATCAGATATACCAATCAGAACTTATCTATACCGCACAAGATAACATCATCAACATCCCCGATGCCCGTTCCGAACTGAGGTATGAGTGATGGCCGAAGAAAAGATCCCTGTCGCCAAACCCCAACCGGTACTTCGTCCCGTTAACGGATCTGTAGCGGGGGGCGACCAGGCCGGCGGGTCTCAGATCCCGGCGATCAAATCGGCGGCTATACTTAGGGCGGCCCAGGGCCAGCAGGACAATGCCGTGCCCATCTCGGACGTCACAAAAGGCGTGCCCTTCCGGGGCGGGATGTTCACGGACCGGGATGTTTCGCTGATCCCCTCCGGCGGATATTCCATGATCCAGAATATGAGGGCGACGCACCCGGGCTTCGAGAAACGCAAGGGCTGCGCCAAGCATCACAGCGTAGCGGACGGGACCAACGAGGTCATGTCGCTGTTCCAGTATTCCAAGGGCAAGGTCACGGAGCGCCACTTCTACGCCCAGATGAGCGACGGGGATGTACTCGAAGCCACGGACAACCCGCCGGGAACGACCGTCGGGGCTTTTGGGTCCGAGGTGTTTGACGGGACCGCGACCGGCCAGGTCCCTGCGTCCTGGGGCGTCCTGGACGACAAGCTCATCTACTCCAACGGCTCCGATATGCACCAGATATACTCCGGGGACGATCATCCCGTATCGAGGGTTATCGTTTACATCGGCACCTCCGCCCCTCCGATCATCCCCACCGAGGGCAAGGACTATACCGAGCAGGCGACGGACGGCCTGGACTCCACCTATATCGACCTGTCCTCTTTGGGAGATCTGTCTACCGACTACGACTGCATCTTTGTCTGCACCCATATCCCGGCGACCTCCATCACCTGGACCATGGCGTCTGTAAACTCTACTGCATCCGTAGCCGCAGGCAAGTATTGGAACGGGGCCTGGACGGCCATGAGCGGGTTCAGCGACGGCACGAGCGACGGCGGCAAGGCCTTTGCAAAGACGGGCACGCAGTCCTGGACCGCGCCGACCGACGAGATACCGCACTACATGTTCGGGCAGAACGGGTTCTGGTATCAGATATACCTGTCCTCCGGCGATTTAGACAGCGACACCAAAGCCAGCGCCCTTGTTTACAACACCACTTGGCAGCCGCTTCGGCATATCTGGGACGGGGTTTTGGTGGATGTTGTCGAGACCCAATTCTACGATCAAAGCGACGGCACATACTACACCTACGGGGCAACTTCCATAGACATATCCGAAGGCACTTCCTCGGACGCCATCTACATCGCCTCTCTGGACCCTATCGTGGGCTTCTATGTGGACGTGGGCGAGACCCCGAACACCACCGGATCGACTGCCATCGACCACGTCTATTACTGGCAGAACGGCAATACCTGGACGGACGTGACCAGTATGAATGACGGGACAAGCGGTTTCTCCAAGTCCGGGTTTGTTACCTTCAAGCGCCAGAGCGACGTGTTCAAACAGCAGTTCGGCGGCCTCGATTATCACCTCTACTGGTACAAGATCACCTGGAATCAGACCCTCTCCGAAGATGTGCAGATCGGTATCCGGACGATGCCGTACTTCGACATTGCCGAATACGGGCAGAAAGGAACGGTAAGCTGTATCTGGCGGAACCGGCTGGTCTGCTGTTTCGATCGATGGCCGGTAGATGTGTATGTTTCTGCGCGGCATTCCCCGATGGTGTTCAACGGCGATGATGCCACCCTCCTGGAGCGGCCCGGAGACGGGCGCCTGAACAAAGTGGTGGCCATAAAGCCGTTCTTCAATAACATCCTCGTCTTCCAGGAGGAGAAAGGCACCGAAGGTGGGTGTGTTACCATGTACCAGGGCTACGATCCCGCCACCTTCGGGAAGCTGCTGTTGTCCACGAGGCTTGGGACTTTCTCCCAGAAGTCCGTGGCCGTTGTCGAGGGCATTAAGACCGGAACGAACAAGCTCGTCGACAAGCCGACGACCGTGGCGTTTTTCCTTTCGCATTACGGCGTCTTCATGTGCGAAGGCACAACCTTTATCCGGATCAGCAAACAGGAGCACACTTCCATCCAGAACTACTTCGACCCCAAGAGCGCCGACTGCATCCGGCGGGGCTACGAGGACAAATGCTGGCTGGCCTACGACTCGGCATATCACGTTCTTCGTGTCGGCCTTGTGACGGGCTCCTCGGCCACAACGCCCAATACCTTTCTCGTCTACGACATCGAAGATCGTGCCTGGATGGCGGATTCCCTGGCGCAACCATTCTCCTGCCTCTGCGAGGTGGAGGCGGCCTCCGGGGATGTGGCCGTTCTGCAATACGCGGGGGGAACGGCAGACGGCACGGTGTACCGAACGAATTACACCACCGACGACGTGAGCACGGCCATCGACGCCTACGTTACCATGGAGGTAGACGGAGACGGCGCGGAGATCTGGATGCGGGAATTGATCTTGAGGAACACCGGAACGGCTACCATGACCGCCTATCTGGACGGCGTGGCCCAAACACCCATCACGATCACATAAGGAGGTAGCTACTCATGGCAGTAACGATCACCAAATATACCAGCTTCAAACAGTATGTCCACGACGGGACAATCAACCTCAATTCCACCGGGAAGATCAAGCTGGCCCTCGTGAAGTCCACTTACACCCCCAGCACCGCTCACACTGTCTGGGGGGATGTGAGCAGCGAGGAAGTGGCCGATGGCGACGGCTACACTACCGGAGGCGAGGCCCTCGGGTCTCTCAGCGTCGATTCCACCCGGTTCGATGCCGCCGATGTAACCTGGAGCAGCCTGACCAAGACCTTCCGGTACGGAGTGCTTTATCTCGACGACACGGTAAACACCATCGTGAAACCGCTTATCGCCTACATCCTGTTCGACGATACCCCGGCCGACATCAGCATCGGCGGCGGAGACTTCACTGTTCAATGGAGTACAAGCGGAATTATTACATTTAGCTGAGAGATAATATAATGTCGGGTATAGATAGCTATACTAAAAGTTGTTTGCACTTCCAGAATCGGGTCTGGACGTTTTACGGCAATGCGCAGATAGACACGGCACAGAAGCCGTTTGGGACCGGAAGCCTTTTGCTGGATGGGAGCGGGGATTACATCGGAACCGTCGACTCGCCGGATTTTGATTTCGGAACCGGTGACTTTACAATAGATTTCTGGGTACGGCGCGACGGCAACATCAATGACTACGGCGGCGTGATCTCCGGGACCTCCACCAGCGACAATGGATGGAACCTGAGCTTTGGTTCCGTGGCCGGGTCGAATCAGAACAAGTTACGGTTTGCCCATCCTAACGGTTCTTGGGGACCAAAAATCGTATCGAGCACCGTTCTTCCTGACACTACATGGACCCACATCGCCCTGGTGCGTAACGGCAACACCATCACTATGTATCAGGCGGGAACGTCGGTAGGGTCGGTTGACTGCACGGGCTGGACCGTGGATTGTTCCGGCACCGGCGCCGTTATCGGCAGATATTATACCAATCAAGATAGTAATTATTTCAACGGCTGGCTTGCCGAGTTTCGCATTACCAAGGGACTCGCCAGGTGGACTTCTGACTTTACTCCGCCGTCGTCTGCCTATTCGGATGATTCATATACAATGGTTCTGCTTCACTTTGGCGGGAGTGACGGAGCTACTTACACCAAAGACTATGCAGCGAATTGGACTGTAAGCGGGGCACAACAATTCTATGACGAAAGAGGAAAAACAACTTCTTATGCAGGAAACATTTCTTTAAGTACGAGTCAATATAAATGGGGGGCAAGTGCGTACCTTGACGGAACCGGGGATTATCTGAAAGTAGGGACGACAACCGATACTGATTTCAACTTCGGGAGCGATAATTTTACAATAGATTTCTGGATTTATCAAACCGGAGGGACCGGAGGATATTGCTCGAAACGTTCGCCAGGGGCATATGGATGGAGGTTATGGGGTAGTACATCTTATGTGAGATTTGACGCTAAGGTCGGCGGCACATGGTACGAGTTTATGTTAAAAACGAGTTCAGGTGTTACATACAACACTTGGACTCATATTGCGTTAGTTAGAAATGGTGATAATTGGTATATATTTATCAACGGCGAGCTGAAAGGGTCGACGACTAAATCAGGCGCGCTGGATGCCCCAAATAATTATTTTGCGATAGGGGCGACAGCGGATTCGGGGGAGAATACCTTTCAAGGATATATAGATGAATTTAGGGTGTCGAAAGGCATCGCTCGCTGGACGACTGACTTCACACCGCCTACGGAAGAGTATTCTTCTGAAATAGGATACACCATTCCTGCTTTAACAGATACCGACAGCCTCCTTGCTCCTCGTATCGAGGGCATCCCCGTCCCCCGGCATCGGGTAAAGGTGAATTACTGAGGCATACCAATGGCACAGCATATATCTCTCAAATTCCAGAACGATACCGCCAACGAGGGATTCCGACTGATAAGCGCCGGGTTGAAGTTGTCCAAGCTCCCCAGCCGCAATGTTATCGGCACAAACGGCAAAGCTGTGCATATCTCTCTCAGATTTCGGAACAACGCGGCATCTACGCCGTTTCAACTTGAAACGCTCGGTCTCGGGTTATTCAAGCTGCCGGAGCAATAGCGATGAGTAAACCGAAATCATCCATAAGAGACTACGGATACAACCCGAATCAATACGACAGCGTCCAAAGCATGATGGATGATGTTACCGGCGCGTCCATTGCCTATCAGGGCGTGCTCCGAAAACACAGCGAGTTTCAGGAGCCATATAAGGCTGATGATTATATGAAGATGGACACGGGATACGACCCGTTCCCCGGCACCCCGGACTGGAAAGGCCCGATCCCGTACGATCCTACTTTTCGATATGACTATGCGGAATCCTGTCTGAGACTATGGAGCGAGTTGTTTCCGGGCTGGACACAAGGCCAACGTATTTTGGAGACGCCGCACGAAAGAGCCGTTTATGCCCAATATGCGGCTAAATGTCCAACTAATGTTCTTTGGAAGAAGT
>Ga0209409_1001518_pt1 | contig 19687 bp, 16 predicted proteins | sample AD_JPNMR1_MetaG_FD_184424 | JGI IMG/M metagenome (GOLD analysis project Ga0209409, IMG submission 184424) | Active sludge microbial communities of municipal wastewater-treating anaerobic digesters from Japan - AD_JPNMR1_MetaG (SPAdes) (version 2) | ecosystem: Engineered > Bioreactor > Anaerobic...
TGCTAAAGTTCGACCGCCAAAAAAGTATTGGTCTATCAGTACTCATTCTTTTTGCTGGAATGTGGGCATCAATAACCCATGGTTACTTTTTCACTTTCTACATGGTGATGTTTTTGGCCTACTGGATCTGGCAAAAACCTTGGCGTAAGGAGTTTGAATGGCGCAAACAGTGGTTACACGTGGTGCTGCAAATTGCTATTCCTCTTATTGTTGTCCCTACCCTAATTCTGTACATAGAGCCCGTTGAGGATCGAACAACATGGCCATGGGGTTTTCTGTTTTACCGTGCTTTTCCTGAGTCCGTATTTCTTTCGCCGGGTCGCCCTTACTGGGGCTGGCTCAATAGCCTTGTAAAAATACGTAACCTCCAGTGGGAGGGAATTGCCTATGTAGGATTGGTGTCAACAATCATATTTCTAATAGGCCTTTTCAGCTTTATTAAAAATGCTGTTAATAGGCGTTGGGGAAAAACCCTGACCATAACCAGTCAGCCTTTAATGGATCGGCTTTTCTGGCTGTCGTTTCTACTCCTTTTATTCTCATTTGGAATACCGTTTATCTTTAAGCTGGAGTTCCTGCTGGAATACCTTGGGCCTATTCGCCAGTTCCGTGGTATAGGTCGATTTGCATGGCTTTTCTACTACACCATGAACATTGTGGCGTTTTACCTAATTTGGCAGAAAGTTAAAGGGTATAAACCCATTTACAGGATTTTACTGGTAATCCCAATAGCCATTTTGCTCTACGATGCCTGGTTTCATAGCAAATCGCAAAAACACTTTATCAACAATAGCCTACCTGAGCTGGATTATGCCTTTCATTCAAACAGTAAGCCCAATTTCAATATTGATGAGTTTCAGGCCATCATGCCAATTCCTTTTTTTAGCGTGGGAAGCGAAAACTACTGGCACGAATCGGCCTGCTTTGGTTCCATGGTAAAGATGTATGCCTTATCGCAGCTAACCGGGTTGCCCCTTAACGCCACCTACACAAGCCGATCATCGGTTTGGCAATGCGTGGAAAACCTCAACCTGATTATGGAACCGCTCCAGGAGTACCCCGTGCTTAAATACTACAACCATGGCAAGGATATCCTTTTATTTGTTGACCCACATTGCGACCAAATAAACCAGAATGAGCGCCGAATTATTACCATATCAACCCCAATTGATACACTCTGGGGGTATGAGCTACGAAGGTTGAAAGTGGCCGACCTTGCTAAGCTGCCCGAGGTATACCGTAATGAGTACCTTAACGCTACCCCTGGAATGGCCGATACCATTTCTGGCAATTACTACTTTCAGGAATTTGAGAGCACTCCCACACCCTTAGCGTTTACAGGAAACGGGGCGCTCAAGATAAACCGACGGGGTTACACAAACCTTTACTGGGGGCGCTTGCCAAACAACAGCTCATCGGAAATCACGGTGTCGTTCTGGGTTAACCGCATGAAAGCAGATATTGTACCCCGCAATCGTATTGAGATTGTTACCGGTAAAGAGGAAGGAAAGTGGGAAACCTGGAATGGGTTTGGTTTTATGGAGAAAACAAAGGCATTCTGGAACGATTGGGCATTGGTGGAGTATAACCTGAAACTCAACAACCCGTCCGATTTTATTTGCATTTCGGTTGCTCCATTGCTGGCTAAAAGCGGAGATGTTTACATTGATAATGTTCTTATCAAACCGTCAAATTTCAATGTAAAATTCGTCATGGGAGATTTTGTTTTACTGAATAACAGGCTGTTTAACAATATTTCAATCGGTTCAGATTAGAATTTTACCCTAACCATACACTTCACCTCGCTACGGGTATTCCCCATAATAAGGTCAGGGCCTGACCCTATAGTTGCCGAACCTGGGAAGTAGGTTTGAGCATATCGTAACCATAAATCAACACCCTTTGAGGGTGAGTATTTAAGCATCGCCATAATTCTGGTTCCATTAGAGTAGTAGGCTGGAACCGTAAAGGAGTAAAGCAAATCGCTCTCGTACGAGTAAAGGCGGGTATTCCATGATTCTGTATCGAAAATGGCAAAGCGTAACCTGATGCTCAACGGTGTTTTTTGCAGGTTAATGTTGATATCCTGCGCTAGCAGGTATCCATATTCACCACCGGAAAGGCTATCGGTTCTATAGTTCGATATCTCCAGGGTTGACCTCAGGTTTACCAAAGGGTTAGGCTGATAGGTAAGCTGAGTACGGAAACCTTGTCGAGTTTGGGTTAGTGTTGATGTTACCGGAATATTAGCACCAGTCATATTTTTCTCATCCTGCTTGTAACGGTAACGAAAACTTAACTGAAAATATGTATTTAGAGAGTGTTCCGAAAGGAAAAGAAAATCTCTCCCTGCCGATGGCGAGTAAACCCCATAGCGCATCCATGGGAATTGGTAAAGGTCAATATAGCCCGATATTTTCCATCCTTTTGCGGCTAGCAAGCTTAACCCCATCAGTAATCCCTTTTCATTGGTAGCACCTGAGCCCTCAGCAAGGGCAGCAGTGTAACGGGGGTTAAAGGTTGTGCTATAGCTCCTCCCTAAAACCGAAAGATGCACTCGGTTACTTAGCTTCAACTGCCCACCGGCAAGGGCTGCCATTTTCTGCGAGAAAATATCGATAGCAATCTCACCAAAAAACAGATGCTGACGGTAGTAGTAATCGGCATTTATTCCCATAGCAAGTTTCTCGGTAGAAGCAGGCGTTAGGCTGTAAATGGGTTGATTGTTTAGGTTTTCACCATAAATTCTGCTGTAAACAGCAGTTGTTCCTAGCCTTAGCTTATTAAAGGTTAGGGTTATATTACTGCCGGTTACCAGTTCTGGAATATTTCGTCGGCTCGCAATTTCCGAAGCCGTTCGGTGGTAACCGGTTTCCGGCAACGATGAAAATGCAAGCTCACCTGAACTAACCGTATCGACAAGATTGCCATCTATTTTTTGGTATGAAGCTAGCAGGCTAAAATCGATATGCTTGAAGTTTAAAGTGAAGCCTGCACCCCTCAAAAAAAGCGATTCGTAAGCTGAGGAATGTGGCACAATGCCCCTGCCCCGCTTATGTAGCCCCATTACGTTCGCCGATTTTCCAAAGGTTAAACTATTCCAAAATGTTAGCCCTTGTCCAAATTCAGCACGGAAATCACCAACCACAAGGCGTTTAACTTTCCCAACATCCGAAACCATTGCGTAGCCTGCAAGGTAATCGAAACCGGAAGGGAAGGTTCCGTCGAGGAGTGGCTCACCGGCATCGTTCTCGGCTGTAACCCCAATTTGCAAACGGTTTGCCCTGTAACGGTAACGGGTGTAAATTGCATACTTGCTCCCTAAGTAACTGCTCGCACCGCCATAATCGCTCCTATAGCCAACTGGGGTTTGGAGGGTTGTTTTGAGGCGAGTGAAAATATCGTGCCTCCCCATAGTAAAATCGGAAACTTTCAATGGTTTTACAACCTCGCCAGCCACAACAAATGGAGCAAGCCGCTCTACATCAGTCAGGTCGAATCCCGGAACTAACTGCAACTCGTAAACACTAAGTATTTTGCCAGTGGAATCGCGGTAGCTTAACAAACTCTCAATCTGAAAATCGGTAAGAAAAAATAGCTTTTGCAAATCGGACTTACGGGCGGCATTCAGGTTCAAAGGGCTCTCGGCAAGTTGAAGTAAATCCTCAACCAGCTCCGAATAATCCTGTTCAGTATCGGAGTTGGCAGCCATCTCCTCAAGGATATCGGCTACAACCTGTTGCGGGTCGGTTACCAGCTGAGCATTGCTTACCAATGCCACAAAAACAAAAAGGGATAGCAAAAGGTGTTTCGCCTTCATTGGGTTTTATTATCTTTTTTGCCAAACAAATAGGCAACCGATAGACTTGGTGTAAAACCAAGTTGCTGATGGTGGCTTAAGCTGAAGTCGATATCAAAGCCTTTAACGGGTAACCCTACTCCAGCGGTAATCCCCTCAGGGCTTGCTGCTGAGTAACCTAATCGCAAAGCCGTACGTTCCATTACCCTATACTCAAGTCCAAACCGAAAGGTGGGCGCGCGTTGGGTGTCGTCGTCAATTTGAAATGCAAGTAAAATATTTTGTGAGGGCAAATAGGTTACGCCTAAGCCCATTAGGGTGGGCAAATCGCCTAAATCGTCGAAGGTTGAGCCCGTGGGATTAAAAACGTAAAAGCCAAAGGTTAGCTTGGAGGTTGGCATATAATGAACTCCACCCTCAACAGTAAAAGCGGTGGCATTGCGGTAATCGGCAGGTAGTTGCATACGAGTAAGAGCAAGCCCTACCCCAGCAGCAAAACGTTTCCCCAGAAACATTCCATACCCCAAGCCAGCCCTGCTTGTACTAAACCCGCTAAATCCCAAATGTGAAATATCAACACCAAAAGTACCAGGTTTTACAGGGATTGCAACCCCCAGCATGCTTAGGCCAAGTTCTGAAAGCATAAACCGATTCTCGTGGTGAGCTCCAACCCAAAACTGGCGCTGGTACGCTAACGATGCCTGATTGGAAAAACCATCCCAGTTGCCCTGCATGGAAAGCGAACAGTTTCCCATAGCAGCCGCCGCTCCGGAAATAGGCCTGATATCGGCTTGACTATAAACCGATAGGGCTTGAAATAGTAAAAGTAGTACTATACTAAGCTGCCGAAATAATTCCATAAATCCGGTTTATACCACAAGTTAAAAAGAAATTGAAAAACATGCAATTGGAATGTAAAAAGGTATGTGCAACGGAAAAGCTTATTGATGTTGATTGTTGCAACTGTTCGAAAAAAGGAGTTAACTTTGCACTTTATTTTAATTTGATAAACCATGAAACAGGTCAAGCTAAAAGATAAGGAGTTCCGGTTAAGCTATCCCGAGGCAGAAATTCAGAACGATATCGACTTGGTAGCATCAAAAATCAACCACGATTTTGCCAAGAGTGGCGAAGTTCCATTTTTTGTTAGCGTGCTTAATGGTTCCTTTATGTTCACAGCCGACCTGTTAAAACGGATTACAGTACCCTGTGAGGTATCGTTTGTAAAACTTGCCTCGTACCAGGGCACCTCATCAACCGGTAAGGTAAATGAGCTAATAGGCTTAAACGAAAATGTAACCGGCAGGACCCTTGTTGTTCTGGAGGATATTGTTGATACTGGCATTACTTTAAGTAAGCTATACGAAGAGCTCCGTAAGCTTAACCCAAAAGAGATAAGGGTAGCCACTCTGCTCTTCAAGCCTGAAGCCTATAAGGGCAATATTAAACTCGATTACATAGGCCGTAGCATACCCAACGATTTTATAGTAGGCTATGGTCTCGATTACGACGGACTTGGTAGAAACCTTCCAGATATTTACACTCTAATTTAGATAATGACAGCCTAAACAATTGCCCACCTGAGCTTTCAGGTGGGTTTTTGTTTTTAGTTAAGGATTGATATTTATCAAAATCGGCTAAATAAACAAACACCCAGAGCAAAAAAAGGTAACTTTGAAATCCGTTAAACAGTTTGTAAAATATGGATTCATTAGTCAATAGCCATTTTATTATACCCTTTCTTATATCCATGTTTCTGGCCATCAATATGGGAGGTAGTGGAACAGGGCCAGCATTTTCAGTTGCCTTTGGAGCAAACGTACTAAAAAAGACCTCGGTACCAGCCCTGTTTGGGCTAATGGTATTTTTAGGGGCAATAATTGCAGGCAAGGCAACCTCAGCAACAGTGGGTAAGGGACTTGTAAACCCTGAGCTTATGAACTACGCCCAGGTGTCAATCATTCTTTTTGCGGTATCCATTTCGCTACTTGTGGCAAACCTTTTTGGGATTCCACAATCTACAAGCCAATCAACAGTACTAGCTGTGATAGCTCCAGGCATTTACTTCCATGAGCTTAATTCCCGCAAGGTGTTTTTTGAAGTTATTCCCACATGGTTTATCCTGCCCATTATTGCATTCATCTTAAGTCTAATAATTGGCAAGTACATTTACACCCCATTACGGAGAAGGGGGTATACTATATCGAGCCGTATAAATGACCATTACATGCTGCGTTGGGCAATAATTTTTGCCTCGCTTTACGTGGCCTTTTCCATTGGTGCCAACAACGTGGCAAATGCCAGTGGGCCCTTAACCTCAATGACCATGAATGAGCTGGGCTTGGGGAATCAGGGCGGAAGGCTGCTTATCCTTATCATGATTATGTCAACCATGATAGTTGCCCCGAGCTTTGGCATAGGCAGTTCGCTATTTGGTGAGAAAATCCTCAGGAATACAGGAAAGGAGCTCTTCCTATTTGGGCGAATTGAGGCAGTAATAATTGCTATTATATCTGCAACCCTTTTGCTTGCAGCCTCGCTCTTTAAGGGCATACCCACATCGCTGGTTCAGCTCAATGTTGGGGCAATACTGGGTATTGGCGTTGCCCGCCTTGGACCTCGAAATATCTTTAGAAAAACAGCCGTTCGTAAGTTTTTCCTGATGTGGCTTATTGCACCGATTATTGCTTTCCTTATTTCGTGGTACCTTACCTTCCTAGCCGATAAGTACGGATACCTATAACCTAAGTACGATGAGTTAAAAATTCAACCAGGCTTTCGTACAAACAAAAAATAGCGTACCCAATTGGTACGCTATATGTTATTGTTAACGAGTATTCTACTCAAACATCCCACGCATCCTTTCAAAGAATGAGCCTCCCTCATCGGGGTTTGGGGTAAAACTTGGCGATTTTGCAAATTTCTCAAAAATTGCCTTTTCCTCCCGGGTAAGGTTTTTGGGTATGTAAACATTAACCGCCACAAGCAAATCGCCACGCTGGTAGCTGTTCACCTCAGGTAAACCCTTACCCCTTAAGCGGAGAATTTTCCCGGGTTGGGTGCCAGGCTCTATTTTAATCTTAACTTTACCATCAACGGTAGGAATTTCAGCCGGTGCACCAAGAACGGCGTCGGGGATGCTGATGTTAAGGTTGTATATTAGGTCGTTACCGTCGCGCACCAGGTTAGGGTGTTTTTCCTCCTCAATCATTACAAGCAAATCGCCAGGGACGCCGCCACGGCGGGCAGCATTACCCTTGCCCTGAACGTTGAGCTGCATACCCTCGGCAACACCAGCAGGTATTTTAACGGTTATTACTTCGTCCTCGCGAACCACACCTTCGCCATTACATGCAACGCACTTGTTGGTTATTACCTTACCTTCGCCATTACAGGTTGGGCATGGCGAAGTGGTTTGCATCTGCCCGAGCAGGGTATTAGTTACACGGGTTACATACCCTGAACCGCGGCAGGTAGAGCATGTACTATACGATGAACCTCCTGCCGCACCGGTACCTCCGCATGATTGGCACGATACATACTTGTTTACCTTAATCTTTTTCTCAACCCCGTTAGCAATATCGCTTAACGACAGCTTAACCTTAACCCGTAGATCGGTACCGCGGTTTGTGCGTCGCGATGAACGTCCACCACCGAAGCCACCAAACCCGCCAAAACTGCCAAAATGGCCGCCAAAAATATCGCCGAACTGGGCAAAAATATCCTCAATGGTCCAGTCGTGCGAGAAACCACCACCGCCTGCACCGTTACTCATACCAGCATGGCCAAACTGGTCGTAACGGGCACGCTTGTTATCGTCGCTAAGGACCTCGTAGGCTTCCGCAGCCTCTTTGAACTTCTCCTCGGCATCCTTATCGCCCGGATTCTTATCGGGGTGGTATTTGAGTGCCATTTTGCGGTATGCCTTTTTTATTTCATCCTTGCTGGCATTCCGCGGCACACCTAGTATTTCGTAGTAATCGCGCTTGGTTGTCATACCCTACCTATTTTACTCTCCAACCACTACCTTTGAGAAGCGCATTACCTTTTCGTGCAGCATGTAACCCTTTTGGATTACGTCAACTATTTTGCCCTTCTGGGCATCGTCCTGCACCGGAATTTTGGTAATGGCCTCATGCAAATCGGTGTCGAGCTCTTTGCCAATGGCATCAATCTCTTTAACTCCTTTTGCCTTAAGGAAATCGTTGAATTTATTTACAATTAATGATATGCCTTCCTTAACCGCATTAATATCGTTAGCCGTTTCAATGGCCTTAAGGGCTCTGTCCAGGTCATCGATAACCGGAAGCAGGTCCTTGAGAACTTCCTCCGACGCAAATTTTATCAATTCAGCTTTCTCCTTGAGCGTTCGCTTACGGTAGTTATCAAACTCGGCAGTAAGGCGCAAATACTTGTCCTTCATCTCCTCCAACTGGGTAGTAAGCTCAGCAACCTTGTCATCATTGGCTTGACTGGCCTCGGTTTGCTGAGCATCTCCTTGAGGAGCTTGTGTATTACTATCGGTTACATTACTTTCGGTACTGGTTGTTTGCTGATTCACCTGCTCTTGCTCAATATCCTCCTTTTTGTGTTTCTTGCTCATATATGATGATTTTTTTACGTTTCACACTAATTCCCAACCTTACATTCAAAATCTATTCCAGCTGTTGGTATCGGTCAAATTGACATAGAATTATCATGTATTGATGTCATTAGTACCTTCTTCAAGCTAAGCAGCATGACAAAATTGTAATGCTTCCCCGTTTAGAGAAAAGCTTAACCCATAAAAGCTCATTATAACCATTCCGACCCTTTGCTTGATTCGGTTCGGCTACTTTGCCCTCAGCTTAATATCTTTCACCCGAAGCTGCAGGGTGATATTGCCTTTGTAATTATTTTCATGTATTGCAAAGCAAGCGTCAAATGGCTGGCCATAGTGTATTGGTTTATAGTACTCAGCCATCTGAAATGCAATTGCATCGAACTTTTGGGTACTACCTTCCTGAACCAGGGTTAACTTGAGGTGCTCCTTCTCGCTGCCAACCAGTCGGGCTTCGCCGTTATCGTACACATTTTCAGCCATGAAAACTGGCGACATGTTTCCTGGCCCGAAGGGTTGAAACTGCTTTAACACGTTGAAAAACCTCTCTGTAATATCATCGAGCCTAATGCGGGTGTCAATATCAATTTGTGGTGAGAGCATTTCGGGGGTAATGGTCTTGCTCACATGCTCCTCGAACCGCCTTTTAAACTCCTCAACCCTATCAACCTTCATGGTAAGGCCTGCAGCGTACATGTGACCACCAAAGTTTTCGAGTAAGTCCGAACATGCCTCAATGGCCTGGTATAGGTCATAGCCCTGAACCGATCGTGCGGAGCCGGTTGCCAAATCGCCCGATTGGGTTAGAATAATGGTAGGACGATAGTAGGTTTCAATTAAACGTGAGGCTACAATGCCCACCACGCCCTTGTGCCACGATGGGTTAAAAAGCACTGTAGAGTAGCTGTGCTGCAACCGCTTGTCCTGCGCAATCATCCTTAGCGCTTCGTGGGTAATGGTGCGGTCAACATTCTTTCGGTCGTTGTTACACGAGTCAATTAGTGCACCAACCTCAAAGGCTGAACTGTCGTCCGATGCGCAAAGCAGGTCAACAGCCGTTTTACCGGACTCCATGCGGCCTGCCGCATTAATCCGAGGGCCTATGCGGAACACAATATCGTCAATAGCAATCCTTTGGTTCTCAATGCCAGCTATTTTGATTATCGATTTTAGTCCTCGGCTTGGATTGGTGTTTAGCTTTTCCAACCCATAAAAAGCTAATACCCTATTCTCATCCACTATAGGTACAATATCGGAGGCTATACTTACTGCAAGTAAATCGAGATGTTGATACAGTTCCTCCTCCGAGATCCCCTCCTTTTTGCAGTAACCCTGTAGCAGCTTAAATCCTACCCCACAACCCGAAAGCTCCTTAAACGGGTACATGCAATCGGAGCGTTTGGGATCGAGCACGGCTACTGCTTCGGGAATTCGTTCGCCAGGTAAGTGGTGGTCACAGATGATAAAATCGATATTGCGAAGCTTAGCATACTTAACCTTTTCCACCGCCTTTATTCCACAGTCCAGGGCAATAATTAGCGAGTAGCCATTCTCAAAGGCAAAATCGATACCTTTGAACGAGATTCCATATCCCTCATTGTACCTATCGGGAATGTAGTATCCAATTTTTGAGTACCTCTTGCGGAAAAAAGAGTACATTAGGGCAACGGCGGTAGTGCCGTCAACGTCGTAATCGCCGTAAAACAGTATTGATTCACCCCTACGGATAGCCTGCTCAATACGCTCAACCGCCTCGGCCATATCCTTCATCAGGAATGGGTCGTACAGGTCGGCAAGCGATGGCCTGAAAAAGCGTTTAGCTTTTTCATAGGTATCAACACCACGCTGAACCAGTAGCGAAGCAATAGTTTCGTTAACGTTTATTTGCTTAGCAAGGGAACTTACCAATACAGGATCGCCCGGATCCTTTAGAACCCATCGTTTTTCCATTTCTGCATGTTTTAAAAGTTAAACAGTACCTACGCGGTTACATGCGAAATGAAACCGATGAGCAAAGTGGTTAAGGAGTTTAGCCTTAACCTCTTCCATATCAAGCTGGCGGTTAAGTTCCACCTGCATGGAGGTTACCCCCTTATCAATAAACCCGCAAGGGTTTATGTAACGGAAGTAGTCCAAGTTGGTGTTAACGTTAAAAGCTAAGCCGTGCATGGTTACATATCGGCTTGCCCTAACACCAATAGCGCAGATTTTGCGTTCGCGACCCTTTACGCCAGGGTCGAGCCAAACGCCGGTTGCTCCTTCGAGCCTATCGGCTACAATACCATACTCCTGAAGGCAATCGATTACTACCTGCTCCAGCAGGTGAATGTAAGATTTCAGCGTTAATCCAAATGCCTCCAGGTTAAATATGGGGTAGGCAACAATTTGTCCGGGGCCATGATAGGTTATATCGCCCCCTCGGTTGATGTGGTAGAACGATGCATTAATTCTTTTAAGCATCTCTTCGGGGATCAGCAGGTTGGCGTTCTCGCCACTTTTGCCAAGGGTATAAACATGCGGATGTTCGCAAAATAGCAAGTAGTGCAACTTGCCATCGCCGTTCAGCTTACGTTTGGTTACCTCGTCAAATAATTTTTCCTGATAATCCCATGCCTCCTTGTAATCAACCGTTCCAAGATCATGAAACTTTACGTTTTGCATTATATATTGTTTTTCCTATTTGCATAGCAAGTCAACCCATTAAGGTTGATTACTTACAACACCCCTTAACCAGGTGTTGTGCCTTATCGGCGTGGTACGATGAACGCACCAGTGGGCCGCTTTCGGCAAATTCAAACCCCTTAGCTAGGGCAATCTGCTTATACTCTTCGAACTCCTCGGGGGTAATATAGCGTTGAACGGGTAAATTTGTGGGGCGTGGTTGCAAGTACTGTCCAATGGTAACCATTTTGCATCCCACAGCAAGCAAATCGTCAAGGGTTTGAATTAATTCATCGCGGGTTTCACCCAAACCGAGCATTATACCTGATTTTGCCCTAAAACCGCGCTTAGCAATATGCTCAAGCACTTTCAAGCTCCGCCTGTAGCTTGCTTTTGTTCTAACAAGCGGGGTAAGGCGCTCCACGGTTTCAAGGTTATGCCCAACCACATCGGGTTCCGATTCCAGGAAAAGGTCAATAAGTTCAGGCCTCCCGTCAAAATCGGGTATTAAAACCTCTATGGTGGTGTTGGGATTAACCCTTCGAATCTCCATAACAGTACTACGCCAATGCCCAGCTCCATGGTCGGGCAAATCGTCGCGGTCAACCGATGTAATTACACAGTAACTAAGACCCATTAGGCTTACCGTACGGGCAACCTTAGTGGGTTCATTGGGATCGGGAGGAAGCGGTTTTCCGGTTGCAGTAGCACAAAACTTACACGAACGGGTGCATATATCGCCTAGAATCATTAGAGTTGCAACCCCATTTCCCCAGCACTCGCCTATATTCGGGCACATTCCACTGCTGCAAATTGTATGCAACCCATGTTTCTTAACAATGGAATTCACCTGGGCATACCCTTCGCCACCGGGTAACTTTATCTTTAGCCATTCCGGCTTCCGTTCATTTCCCATCCCCAAAAATTTTTACAAAATAACTAAAAAATTTGCTCTTAAACGATTAATTTGGAGTAAAAGTAAATGTGGTGAGCAGTGAACCGTTAAAGTTAAAGGATAAAAACACTTCCTATCTTTAACCATCAACCGTAAATTAAAAAAAGTATCACAGTGTTACACAGAGTTTACACTGTGTTTCACAGTGTAAATCAGCATTATTTGCGTAATCTGCGTTCTATTTTGGTTTAACTACCAACAATCAACCAACAACCATCAACTTAAACCGTTTCACAGTGCAAATCCGCTCAATCTGCGTCATCTGTGTTCCATTACCTTACACAAACAACAAAAATGTATTTACTATTCTGCCATACGAAGCGAAAAGTGATCCTCGTTGTTCAAGTTGCTGTATTCAATTAAACCCATTGCGGTTAGGTTAATAAGTATTTTTTCCGCTTCGGATACTGAGATAAAGCCCAACCTGCTGAAATGGTCAATGGTGATTGTTTGATGCGATTTTAGGTAATCTATTAATGCATTTTCGGGCTCTCCGAATAGTATGTTAATGGGTTTACGGTACTTTTCTGCCTTCCAGATCTTAATTTGAACAGGCGAAGCCACCACGTTCTCATCGTTTACACGTATATAAGCTTTATAAACTCCTGTTTTATCAGGTGCTTTATGGGGCTTGCGTCTTGAGGGTTTTACCTTTACCTCCAACACGGTTTTGCCGTTTATTTCCCACTTAACCACTTCAAAAGGCACCTCGGGTTTACAGTATAGCTGCGAGGCCGCCTCAACCATGTAGTACTCCTCATCGGTATTCACACCGGTTATGTTGCCATTATCCTTAACGCCAATGAGCAATGTACCTCCCGCAGTATTAGCAAAAGCTACCAACGACCGTGCAATTTTGCGCGAATCGGTTATAGAGTGTTTAAAATCGAGTGTAAGCCCCTCGCCCTGCGATATCAAACCTGCAATATAACGGCTCACAACTTTAGGTTTTATAGGTTAAGATGGCAAAATTAACTCTTTTAGTGACCCCACCTGTAATGTTCGATAGCAAAGCCAAGCATCTCAACAATTCTGTCGGAAACGGTATCAATCAGTTCATCCATGTTTGAAGGCCTACTGTAAAACGATGGGCTTGCTGGCAAAACTACAGCCCCGGCCTGGGTAACGGTAACCATGTTTTGCAGGTGTATAAGATTGTAAGGGAGTTCGCGCGGCACCAGTACTAGCTTTCGTCGTTCCTTAAGCATCACATCGGCTGCTCGAACTATTAAATCGTTACTTGTGCCTGAGGCTATTCGTCCTAATGTTCCCATAGTACAAGGAACTACAACCATAGCATTGTAGCCGGCTGAACCCGATGCCATGGGGGCGAACATATCGTTATTATCGTATAGCTTTACAGGAAATCCGAAAGTGATATCGCGATTTAGCTCATATTCCCAAACCCTTTTCCCGTTCTCGGAAAAAACTACGGCAACCTCATCGACCCTAGCCGATAATTCAATTAGCTTTTCAATAACCCTCGCCGCATATACAGCACCACTGGCACCGGTAACAGCTACAATCACCTTTTGCATCTATTAGAATAATTAGTCTAGGATAGAACAAAGGTAAAGAAAAAAGGTTGGAAGTTGACATTATTCAAATGTATTCACCCTTTTTAAAGTAGCCATTTTCGGCTTTTATTATTATACATTCATGGTTACATATTTTGCCTTTTCAAATTGGTGTTCATTTACTTTACCATTTTGCTTAAAGCTAAAAACTGAGTTAATTTAAATAAAACTAAGCGATTAGGACTAAACGTTTTTCTACCGGTTAAATTGGGTTTAAATTTCCACTATCTTTGAAAGTAAATTAGGCAATAAACAATGACAAAAAAGAAGAATAAAACCGATGCCGGTTCCAAACCAAATCGTATAGCCAAAAAGGAGTTAAAGAAACTCGTTACCGATTTACTGCTGGCCAATCCTACCAACATCTATAACTACAAGCAGGTATCGAATAAAATTGGGGTTAGTGACGATTATACCCGTCGTATGGTCAATGAAATTCTCTATGAGCTTGCGCTCGATGGGTTTGCTGAGGAACTTCAGCGTGGCAAGTTCCGTGCTGTTATGCAGAACGCTCTGGCTGTTGGCATACTGGAGATGAACCCCGACGGGTCAGCTGATGTTATAACCGATGACAACCGTGAGATATTTGTTCCCGACTTTAGGCTGAATCACGCACTGCATGGCGATAAGGTTCAAATATCAATTTACCGCCAACGCCGTAGGGGTTTACTTGAGGGTGAGGTGGTGCGCGTGATTGAGCGTGCCAAACGCAACTTTGTTGGAACCATCAACTTTGTAGGTAAAAACGCATTTGTTGTACCTGATAACAAGCTTATGCCCTACGATATCTTCATCCCAAAGGTTGAGCTGAAGGATGTCCGAAACGGGCAAAAGGTGATTGTTCAGATTACCGATTGGCCGGCAAGGGAAAAGAATCCCAATGGAAAAATTGTAGAGGTTCTTGGCGATCCTGGAGTTCACGAGGTGGAGATGCACGCCATTCTGGCCGAGTATGAGCTACCATACCGTTTCCCCGAAGAGCTGGACATATTAGCCGAAAAGATTAGCGACAAGATAACCGAAGCCGATTACCGTGAGCGACGCGATTTCCGAAACGTACCCACTTTTACTATCGATCCCTTTGATGCCAAGGATTTTGACGATGCCCTATCGGTGCAAACCCTACCCAACGGCAACTTTGAGGTGGGGGTTCACATTGCCGATGTTACCCACTACGTTAAGCCTAATACCCCAATCGACAACGAGGCCATTGAGCGCGGCACATCGGTTTACCTGGTGGATAGGTGTGTGCCCATGCTTCCCGAAAGGCTATCGAACTATATCTGCTCATTACGTCCTAACGAGGAAAAGCTTTGCTTTTCGGCTGTGTTTGAGCTGAACGAGAATGCCGAGGTGCTTAACCAGTGGTTTGGCCGTACGGTAATCCTGTCGAAGCGTCGATTCAATTACGAGGAGGCCCAACAGGTTATTGAAACCGGCAAGGGCGATATGAGTGAACAAATCCTGCTGCTCCACAAGTTGGCTCAAAAACTCCGGGCAGAGCGATTCAAAAAGGGGGCCATCGCATTTGAACGCGTTGAGGTAAAGTTCGATCTTGATACCAAGGGAAAACCCCTTGGGGTTTACTTCAAGGAGAATAAGGAATCGAATCAACTCATTGAGGAGTTCATGCTGCTTGCAAACCGCAGGGTGGCTGAATTTATTGGAATGCGAAAGGATGGGCGCAATGAGCTGCCTTTTGTTTACCGCATTCACGACAAACCCAACGAGGAGAAACTGAATGCTTTCCGTTCCTTTATCACCCGTTTTGGTTACAGCATTTCCGGTACTACCGATAAGCAGGTTAGCAAATCGCTAAACCAGCTTATGGAAAAGGTGAAGGGGCGCCCAGAGCAAAATCTTATTGAAACCCTGGCCTTACGCTCCATGGCCAAAGCGCGTTACTCTACCGATAACATTGGCCACTACGGATTGGCCTTTAGGTATTACACCCACTTCACATCGCCAATACGCCGCTATCCCGATATGATGGTGCATCGCCTGTTGGCACACTACCTAAACAATGGTAAGCCAAAGGATAGGGAGCAAATTGAAATGCTTTGTAAGCACTCCACCAACATGGAGATCAAAGCAACTGAGGCTGAAAGGGCTTCAATTAAGTACAAGCAGGTGGAGTTCATGCAGGATAAGCTGGGCGAAACCTTTACAGGTGTTATATCGGGCGTAACCAATTTTGGAATATTCGTTGAGCTAACCGATTCTCAGTGCGAGGGATTGGTTTCCATTCGCGATTTAGACGACGATTACTACCGTTTCGATGAGGAGGAGTACGCCCTGGTTGGTCAACGTACAGGCCGCAAGTTCACCTTAGGCGATGAGGTGGAGGTGGAGGTTTGGCGCACTAACCTTGCCAAAAAACAGCTCGATTTTAAGCTGGTGGGCATGAAGGGTAGAAGCAGTAAACCTTTGAAACCTCGTAGGAGTCAAACGAAAAGTAGTCCTAAAAATCCAAAAGTGGCATCAAGCAGAAAGGGACAACAAAAGGCCAAGAAAAAGGAGAAACGTCGTAAACGCTAAAACATCAAAATAGATGAAACGATTTATCGTTATTGCACTGGCTTGGGCAGCATTTGCCTGCTCAACCAAAAATGAGTTAACACCTGGCTCATGGCTTGGAGTAATCCAAATGGACTCAATTCCTGGCAGGCTGGATGTTCCCTTTAACTTTGAGGTTAAGGTTGATAATGACAAGGTTCAGCTTACCGTTCGTAATGCCGATGAACTTATTGAAATAACCGAGGTTGAACGCATTGGCGATTCGCTTTACGCCAAGTTCCCAACCTTTACCAGCGAGCTGGTAATGGCCGTAAACGATTCGCTGGGCGGCTACTACTATCCCAAAGGGGTAAAGGATGGCCGCAGGTATAAGTTTTACGGAATTAAAGGGGAAACTGACCGTTTCCCATGGTTTACCGAACAACCTAAGTTCGATATTACCGGACGTTGGTGGTTTATTGAGAATCCGGGTACGCCTGACTCAACCGTTATGGTCGCCGAACTCAAACAGGAAGGTTCAAGGGTTACTGGAACCATACTCAGCACTACCGGCGATTACCGCTACCTTGAGGGTAAGGTTGCTGGGAACATGTTCTACTTCTCAAAGTGCGATGGCGCTCAATCCATTATAGTAAGAGGCAAAATTACCGATTCTGCCACCATGGTAAACGGTCTCATATCGGGTAGCCCACGCTGGGCTTCGGCCTGGCGCGCCTTACGCGACGATAAAGCCCAACTCCCCGAGGCCCAAAGCCTGGTTTGGGTGCGCAAGGGTTACACAACCTTTGAGTTTGCTGGAACCGACCTAAACGGCAGTCGTGTAACCTCCAACGATGAACGCTTCAAAGGCAAAGTGTTAGCAGTTCTTGCCGGCGGAAGCTGGTGCCCAAACTGCCTTGACGAAGGCCGTTTCTACAAAACCATGTACGAAAAGTACCGCGATAAGGGCTTTGAGGTGGTTTCGCTCTGCTTTGAGGATAAAACCTTTGAGGCTGCCCAACCCAAGATTAAACGTTTTGCCCAGAGCATTGGAGCCAGCTACACCTTCCTATACGTTGCCCCCCGTGGACGCGAACAGCGCGACTCAGTACTCTATGCCCTTGAGGGGCAAATGGCCTACCCCACAAGCATGATATTGGACCGCAACGGCAAAATACGCCGGGTTGAAACCGGATTCTCAGGCCCCGGTACCGGTGAGCATTACCAGAAATTTGCCCACGAAACCGAGGAACTCATAGTTAAACTACTTGAAGAAAAATAGTTATGAACTGAAAAGGTGGTGGGTAAAACCCCATACAACTAACCCATTTTAAACACTGGAATATGAATGATTTACTTGCATTTGGTTTACTAGGATTTACCTCATTTTTTACGTTGATTAATCCATTGGGCGCCATGCCCATATTTATGACAATGACTGCAGAGCTGAATCCTGCCGAGAGAATAAAAACTGCCCGAAAAGCTTCAATTGTAGCTTTTCTTACAATACTCTTTTTTGCATTTACTGGTCAATTACTCTTCAGGTTTTTTGGAATTTCAGTAAATAGTTTACGGGTTGTTGGTGGAGTAATATTTTTTATGATGGGAATGGACATGCTCCAGGCACGATTAACCCGAGTAAAGATAGCCGAAAACGAGGTGAAAAAGTACGTAAACGATATTTCAATTACACCGCTGGCCATTCCCATGATATGCGGCCCTGGAGCAATCACTAATGCTATTATTCTAATGCAAGATGCTACAACAATTGATAAGAAGATGGTATTAGTTTTTAGCATTTTTCTGGTGATGCTTTTAACCTTTTTAATACTCTATAGTTCCTCAAAGATTATAAAAGCGTTGGGCGAAACAGGTAATAATGTTCTAATGAGGCTTATGGGTTTAATTGTAATGGTTATTGCTGTTGAATTCTTTTTTGCTGGCATCAAACCAGTACTTATCGAAATATTTGGGAAATAAAGGCTTACAACCAATTTATTGCCAAGCAACAACTGGAACTCTTAACTCGTACGTGTCTTGAGAAGCAAGTGAACGGTTTGGCGCTTGGCGCAGTGGCGGAATTCGGAGCTCAAAACTGTCAATACAACACAAAAGTTGATTCGAGGTAGAATGTTCAATTAACCACTTCACCCGCCATTGAGCCAAACGCCTGTTATGCACCGTTATTCTTCATTTTCATCAATGTCAGTAGTTGATGTTGTATCAATTTTTTCAGCTACTAACCAGTCACTATCGGGTCTTGTAACAAGTCTTGCGTTGCTGTAAGCCCAGTCAAGAGGTAATATTGTATGCCCCAAGTAAGCTCCAGATTGCGTTTTTTCGGTTACAAGAGCAAGGTCAATTACTTCATCATCAATCAATGAAAGAGGAAGTAACAATGACATTTTGTTGTTTTTGGGGTAATACATAGGAATGGCAGTCTTGAAATTCCATTGCACACGTTTTAATGCAAGTGAAAGACTGTCAGCAAATCTGTTTTTGATTGCTCGAAATTTCTTACTATCATTTTCTATTGCACTTGCTAGTTCTTTGTAATACTTGTCCTTTTCAACTGTATTCATTGACGATGTATCTCTTAATAAAAACCCTGTTGGTTTATGTTCTTCTAAAAACTCAATTGGAAGCCGTGAAACGTTGTCTAAAATAATGTGGTTCCAGTTTAATTGCGGTTCTGGGGCATTAATATCATATATCAATTCTGCGGGGTTATTAAAGTAGTGTGCTCTTTGAGGTAGGGGGTTAAAATTACTGGCTAAAATTTTTCCGGCTTTACCAACTCCAGAAATACAAAATTCTTGGAAATACCACTCTTGTCTTCCTTGCACTCTGTTTTTTTCAAAGAGAGCATAAATTGGCTCATACAAATTATTGACTAAACCTGTATTAAAAGCTGCATATTGGTCAGTTGTTATTATTTTTCCTGTCTCCTTAGAAAGTCTGAAAAAAGTATAGGTCAGATATTTTGATAAAATCGGAAAAGGAAACGCAGGATTTTGAACTCTATAATACCAACGTTCTTTCAATGCCATATTTTTTAAGTCACTTATAACTTGCCTAAAATCGCCCATCCAAGCCCACTGCATTAGATTATTTGGAATTTGTGTTGTCTTTGGTTTATTAGTATTTGTTAGTGTTCTTTGTACTTGTGTGACTGGTTGTGTTGTTCCTTTTTGTCTGGCATACAAAACTGGAACTTTATGTGATGTATCGTCACGCCTAATCTCAATATTATCTGAGTATTCTTCAAGCAACTCTCTAAGCTTCATATACCCTAGTGCCTTGTAATTGACACCAAGGTCTGTAAGCGGTTTGCCAACTAATGCCAAATCTGTCCATCCATCTTGTCCCTTATTGTTGTCAAGGACTTGAATGATTTTTTGAAGGATTTCTGAATTATTCATTGTTTTCAATTTTTACTGTATCATTTTATAATAATGGTGCATAACGTTTGGCGGCTATGCGCCGTTTTAATGGCGTATAGCCGCTGTTAGCGGATCGTTGCAAGGGCAAATTAGTTAAAATATTGGTCTATTTTGCTAATAATTAGTTTCGCTCTTTCTTCAATGAATTCTTTAAAC
>Ga0209409_1001521_pt1 | contig 19673 bp, 25 predicted proteins | sample AD_JPNMR1_MetaG_FD_184424 | JGI IMG/M metagenome (GOLD analysis project Ga0209409, IMG submission 184424) | Active sludge microbial communities of municipal wastewater-treating anaerobic digesters from Japan - AD_JPNMR1_MetaG (SPAdes) (version 2) | ecosystem: Engineered > Bioreactor > Anaerobic...
ATAATTTTGTGGACAGCAAACCTTAATCTCTGCATAGTCAACATACTGGATATACAGGCAGTCAGGCCCTGTTATTTTATTCCAGTCAGGAGAGCCCCACTGACCCTGGGAGCTGCTAAATGGAAAAATCAGAGCCTTATCCGCTGCAAAACTGGTAGCTATAGCTAAAGACAGCACCAGAAGGACAAAACTAAATCCAAATATCTTCTTCATACCTATCACCTCTCACAGCTCCTTAGATACTCCTCAACATCCAGAAGCCCCTGATAGACCTGTGCCCAAATTTTTACATCACCAATTGGTTTAAACAGTGAGGCCTGGCTATCAAGAGCTCTGAGCTCTAAACACTGCTTGATGAAAATTATGATATCTCTTAGCATATTTATAGTTTTACACCCAGGCACATCCTCATCTGTCAATAAAGGTATCCAGATTGAAACCTTCTCCGTCAACTACTCCGGCCTGAAGACCGGAGTTTGCGCCCTGTTACTTCATATCAACTCGCTTGCTCAGCCTTTCAACACATCGCGGATTTATCCAGATGGCTTCCGTCCGTTGCTGATGCTCTCTGACTTTTCCAGGTCCTTGCAGACCACTTGATCTAGTGCGACCAGCCGCGTGACATACTGCTCTAAATTCTTTATAATACCATCCGTTTTCATTCAGCAGTCTGTATATATCGTTCGGATACCCGCTCAAAACCGCCATGCCCTTGATATTCACTAACACATTCACAAGTCGCTCGTGATCTGAATCGTCCATCTCGTGATAATATTCACCGCTTCGTCGTGCCGACTTCACATAAGGCGGATCAAGATAGAAAAACGTCTCGTCGGTGTCATATCTTTTTATCACTTTTTCAAAATCATCATGATCTATCTGGACAACCCTGAGCCGGTCGTGTATCTGTGGAAGAAGATCAATCGTGCTTAGCCATGCGCTAACAGTCCCTGCCATACCGCGCCTGGATTGACGAACCGCGTATCCAAATCCACCTGATTGTAAAGATCCACCAAAAGCCATACGCGCTGCAACGAACCACCGATATGCTTTTTCCACATCATTTTCACATTCTTTCCACGTGCTCCTACAATAATAAAATTCTTCACGGCTGTAAGGCGTAAGTGATACAAGTCTGTAGAATTCTTTGAACTTCTCTGGATCTCTGAGCACTCTGTAGAAATTGACCAGCCCGCTATCAATATCATTGTATACTTCAACGGGAGACGGTGGTTTCGCGAACAGCAACCATGCTACACCGCCGAACGGCTCCACGTATGTGTAATGTGGTGGCACAAAATTCAGAAGATGCTTCACCATATACCGTTTACCACCGAACCACTGAACCGGACTCCGCATACCGATCACACATTAGATGTGACCCAAAGGATATATAGCTATCGGCAGGCTGAAAAACCGTACGGCATTCATGATCAGGATAAAAATATAAAAGGGGTTGTAGAAAATCGCTGCTTAAGCTTGCCTTTTCTCAGCCTGTCTCTTCTCTGCCCATGCCCTGGGCTCTATCTGTGTCTTATCAAAGATGTAACCCAGCAGATCCTCCATGAATAGTGATGCTGTATCCAGGCAGTCCAGTTCACGCGCAAAAGCAGCTATGTTGCTGTCAGAGAGCAGCTCTTTTGCATAGTCAAGATCTGGTTCATCCAAAAACTTTTTAGCGGCAACAATTTGCAAATACAGGCTTCTCAGGTTCATCATTGATGTGACTATGATGTTAATGCACTCATTGATGTCATCTGCAACATCCTGCACAAAAGCCCCCTCAAAAACAGCGCTGTTGTGTTCATTATTCTGTGCAGCAGTACAGCATTCATCTCCGCATTTGCATATGCAGGTGCTATCCGGGTTTGCAAATTCCTCTGACATTTTTCTCTCCTTCTTCTCCCACACAGGGAGACGAAGCATGGTATGCATAGATCATATATAGATCTTTCCCATCAGAGAGGAATATAAAAATATCAAAATAAAAAGAGCATCTGTAAAGCTCTCAAAATACCGCTACGTAAAACTGCTGTCTCTCATAAGCCGGTTTGAGCGGCTGATTTCTCTCAATAGCAGTGATGTCATAGATCATATCATGTTTGATGTGATCTATGTCCCATGGTGCTGGTAGTATCATATTGCCGGCATATCTCAGATCCCTCAGGTATGAAGGCGTGTTACTCATGATGGTGGATGGCACATCAATGTTATACCATATCCCCCTGCCCTTTTTCAGCCCTCTGCGCCGCTCTGCTATTCTGGTGTTGTTGCCGGTGATTCTATATCCTATTCCATATAATATTCCTGCCTCGTGAATCACGTTGACGTCATTGTTATTCATGAGATCTAAATACGAAGATACGAAGGCCCTGCACCCTAACTGCTCAAATTGCTGATGGATGTGTATCATCAGCATCAGCTGTCCGATATGCGCCAGCCAAAAGCGGTATGCCACCTTCGCCAGTATACCCTGCCTCTGATCTGACTCCAGATGGTGCCACCATTCCGTATCTTCCCAGGCCTCTGCACACAGAATCTGCAGCTCCCTCTGATCCGGAATGTTACCCCCCTGCAGTTGATTTATGAAAACTGTAATTGATGAAACAGGTGGGTTCCCAGCCCTGTCCCCGGCACCATATAAAGAAATCAGGGAAGCTTCAGCCCGGGAGGGGGGACGATACGGATTATTGTTGAGAAGCTGTCGCAAAAAAGCATCTGGAGCGTCTGTACAAAAAATATCATTGAATTGATCCCCGGTGATATATGACCACTTTGCATCATCCACCCGTGATAGGGCAGCGATGTAGCTGTCAGCTGTGTATCTGTCCTTTGTTTGTACATTTACTGTAGCCATGTTTGTACCCTCGCTTCATACCTGATAAAGTCTCCTTCCGTATAATATTTAATTATATCCCCTGCCTTTAGCTCAGTTATACCATCTGTGAGCATATGTACATACTCCTTAATACTTTTGCCATCTTTTAATAGCACCCTTTGATATCTATTTCCTTTTGATGACGTCTGCGCGCCCGAAGCATATAGCACCGCCCCCGGGGGCGCGGCATCATATGTTGCTTTGTCTATTACGTATTGTTTGTACCTGACAGCTCTGATGATGTTGTGCTTCTGCGCTAAGGTCTTTGGAATTGCTATGCATTCATATATCTCATCATTATCTTCGCAATAGTATCTTCCGTTGTGCGGATACAGATATACTGTATCTGTTTGGATGCTATCCCTCTTGCTATCTCTCTGAATATCAACCTCTTCTGTCTCACTGGCTGTAAATCTTCCAGATGATATGCCCTTGTAAATTGGTGCCAGGGCTCTGATATCTCCTGTTGTTCCAACAGCGGGGACCATCAACTCTCCCCCCCTTGTGCTCCAGAATCCTGCACCATTCAGAATCCTTATGGTGGTGGAGGACAGCTTTTTGTTCTTCTTGAGACTGTCTATTATGCCCTCAGCTAATCTCTCTCCAATGCTTACCACAGTGTTCAGCCCCAGCGCTACCACCTTCCTGCCCTTCCAGCAGAATGTAAATGTGTGCCCGGGCGGCACTGTGAGAATTTTTTGCTTCAGTGTTTTGGCTGCTGTTATACTCTCATCTTCAAAGAACGCTCCCAGGCCGCCTGATTTGCTGAATATAAGGTTCAGCTGTGGCTTGAAAAACTGAATTCCCATTTTTCGGGCCTCTTTCATGAGCTTTCTCCTCATTATCTCATCTGTTTCATAATTAAGAGCTGCGGCGTAGAATTCCTCAGGAAATAGCATCTTTAAATAGCCAGATATGAAGGACAGGGCCGCATAGCCCGTAGCGTGTGATTTATTGAATCCATATTCAGCCCAGTTTAATGCGCTATTCCACACCAGCTTTTTGTTCTTATCAGAGCTTGGATTAAGCCGCTCTTCCCATTTTGCTAGTTGTGCGGCCTTCTTTTTTGAAATAATCCGTCTTAGCTCCTCAGCCTCTGTCAGGGATAGGCCAAATGTGTCCTTCAGGATCTCAATCAGCTGCTCCTGGAAAATGCAGCATCCCCGGGTCTGCTGTAGAGGCTTCGGGGCTACTGATATTTTATCTCCGGAAATATAATCATCAACCATGCCAGAATCGCGGGGTCCTGGGCGGTTTAAGCTGATTAAGTGAGTTAGCTGCTCAAAGGTGGTTGGCCGCACCGCCTCCAGAATCGGTATGCATGTTTCCGTTCCTATCTGGAAGATATCCAGCGGATACTCCAGCATAAACTGTGTTACTTTCTGCTGTAGCCCTGAGGGAATATTGTGCTTGAAAACACCATCAGGCGTGATAATGCCCGCCTCAATTAGATGCTTCTCAGCATCTGGGATGCTGTATATGATATCCAGGCCAGTCAGGCCCAAAAAATCATACTTCTCCATCCCCAGCAGATTCAGCAGCTCCAGATCCAGCTCAACACAGGGAATATCACTGCTCTCTCTCCCCATGAGCGGGAAAGACGCTATATCATGAATTATAAAACCTGATGCATGAACGCCCCTGTGCTTCTTCACTCCCAGAAGTTTTTTGTATGAAGAGATATCTGTGTTGGCAAAAGCCGCCTCTTGATAGCTTTTTCCGCTCAACCATGCTATATCTCTCTGCAGATTCTTCTCCTGGAAGGTTATGTATGTTGTTATCTGAGCCAGCCTGTCTCTCCCTACCACCTCTTTAATAATTTGTATCATCTCATCTCTCCGGCTCATTTGGACATCAATGTCAATATCGGGCGGGTCTGTTCTGAACTCATTCAGAAACCGCTCAAACAGCAGCCCAAATTTTATGGGGTCAAGCTTTGTTATCCCCAGCAGAAACGCTACCAGAGAGCCGCCCCCAGATCCTCTGCTGATACCAATATGTATCTTCCGGGCTCTTACTGCCTTGATTATTTTGTGCAGTGTGAGGAAGTACCATGTGTACTGCTTCTGCTTGATCAGCTCTGTCTCTCTTTTCAACCGACGGCGGTATTCTTCTGTGTCATCAGGGCATATCTCCGCTCTGAATCTTTCCCACGCTTCCTGCACTATCTGATCAAATTCCTCCACCATCTGCTCTCTCTGCACTGGCTGAAATATTTTGTAATGTCTCTTGTGCTCTGCCAGACTTGCAGCCAGCTCTCTTGTTGTTCTGATGGCTGTGTCTATTACCTCTATGTTTAAACCCTGGGTCAGCAGAATCTTTTTGATCTCTTCCTCGGAAAGATCAAGATGATATGTGTTGCCCGGGAAGTAATTTGGATCCTGTAGCAGTTGCTGGTTGTGGTATGCTGCAGCAGATGCAATAATTTTTAGATGTTTGTCCGTTGCATGCTCATAGTGTGCATCTGTTGTTACTATTATTGGAATTTGTAATACTTTATGTGCGCGCTCAAGGAATTTGTTGTATTTGCGCTGTGACGGCCGGGATTGAGTTTCTAAAATATCATGTGGCATGAGCTCAAGGTAAAGCTTCCCGCCTCCAGCTGTCACTTTTTCATGCAGAGATTTGACAGCCTGTAGAGCGGCCGCCTCCCCCAGCCGCATAAAGATCTGTCCAATGACACCGCCTATGCATGCTGTTGAAATCACAAGCCCCCGGCAGTTTTGCAGCAGATTGTGCAGCTCTATAACTGTTCTTTTGTTATGCTGTGAATGCTCATTATGCAAAAACAGCAAGTTGCTGAAGCCCTCTGCACTGTCTATGAGGATTAGAAGGTGCCCAACGTCACTCTCTGTGCGATATGTGTTAAGCCCGAGATCGGAAGTGTTATAATGTATGTAGGCCTCATATCCCAGTATGTGATCAACTCCTGCCTGCAGGCTCTGTTGCTCCAGCTCATATAGACCTGCAATAGACCCGTGATCTGTAACACAGGCGGGCAGCCCATATTTTTTGCTCCAGTCTATGATCTGAGAGATTTTGAGTATGCTGTCCCCAGTAGAATAATCAGAGTGCAGATGCAGTGCTGGGAGGGGCCTGGAGCCCTGTTCTGTATCTTGTTTTGTCTCTTGCGACTTTGTGGTGGCGGCTTTTTGAGATACAGCCTCCAGGATGTGCTCTTTGTAGGTTTCAACGCTCCCCCCCTGCCTGAGGATGAAAGCGGGATGGTAAATGGGGATGTGATCAATTTGCAGGTTTGTAAGAGCTCTTTGGGCGATGCGACCGGCCGCGAAGATCTGGATGTCTTTTATCTCTTCTTTGATGATCTGAATCTGCTCTTGCAGATGGTTTATACAGTTGCTGATCTCTTCGGGTGTGGGAGTGCGGTTCTCAGGTGGCCAGCATTTTATTGTATTGATGAGTATTAGATTCCTGTAACCAAGCTCATCAAACATTGCTTTCCTGAGCAGTTGCCCAGAGCGGCCACAAAATATGCATTGTTTCTCAAATTCTGTACGCCCTGGGGCCTCGCCGACAACAACAGTAAATTTTTGATTCTGTGGTTCTCCGTTCAGGATGGTCATTGAGATACGCCTGGTGGTGTTCAAATTTGGACAGCGGCGGCAGTTGTTGATTTTGTTGTTGACGTAATCTGCCATACGCTCTCTCAGCTTCATCCTAATTCCTCATAAAGAAATAGAGATTAAGCTTCATCCTAATTCCTCAAAAAGAAATAGAGATTAAAGATAGATTAAAGATTAATCTCATTATCTATATCTTCAATCTGTGCCTTCTCTTTTCGGGGCATACTGGCTTTGGTCTCATCACAATCAGTGAAAGCATGTAGCACAAGAATCCAGTACTGCAGCTCCCCTGTCTGTGCTGTATACTGCCTGATTTTTGTTAGAAGACAAAGCTTGCCTATCACAAAATTCATGACGCCATCAATGTCTGTCTCCTCCACCCACTCCGGATTTATTTGAAACACTTCTGAGCTGGATGATAGCCGGGCAAAGCGTACGTTGCCGTCCAGATCCGTGATTTTGATGCTGCCATTGTCAGTATACAGTGTAATTGGGGCGCATTCAATTATGACATACTTGTTGTGATATTGTGCCAGAGCTTCATCTGTGAGTTCTCTGATTACTGGATAAACTCCTGCAATCCGTGGCTTCCAATTCGGATCAATATCTGTTGCCATCGCCCAACCCGGGTATCTGTTGCCTTTTATCTTCAGGATATATATTCTATCTCCCTCTTTTATATCCCTCAGATGTTGTGGCGTATCCGCCACATCCACAATACCCTCATCTGTTATCACGGTCAGGAACACACGCTGCCCCCATTCAAACTGCTTTGGCTCTCCCTTGCTGAGGACAATTCCTGGATGCTTTATGTGTTTTAGATCAGCAATGTCTGCAGTTTTGATGGATGTTGGCTGTATGTCCGTGATGTTGAAGAACTCTCTGCCATTCTTTATGTTGCTCTTTAGAGAAACTTCATACACAGTCTCTCTGTTGATCTTCTTTGATGGACCAAAGTATGTGGCCCACATTGGTATCCAGCTATCATTTATGTTTGCAATAATCAGATAGTGGACCAAATTATCCCCTTTGCGGTCACCAACAAAAACGGCCTTTACAGTTTGTGTTTTCTTTCTATACTTTGCCTTCAGCACAGCACAGAATTTTTCAATGATTGTGTCTTCTGGGAACTGGTCAAGTGCATGCCCCCAGGACTGTACAAATTGCTTCAGCTCTTTTGCAACAACTGGCTTCTGGATACCAGTTTTCTCTACAACAAGATCTGTGTGTTTTTCCAGGTCCATTTACAGACCTCCACTGTCTGGATGGCTCCGATTGTTTATAAGTTTTTTGTATAAACAAAATGGGGAAGAATCGGGCCAAAATAAAAAAAAAAGAGCACTGTGAAGGGGGATATAGAAAAATGGGTTACTCTGGAAGGAGAGACCAGTAATTATATCTCTTTCTGTCCTTGAATTCCTGTTTTTTGGCTGCATTCCAGCTGGAAACCGGCTGCACATATCCAGTGATTCTGGACAGATAATCTATGTCTTTTGACCCACACCGCTCACATTGCTCTGCTATGCCCGCCGCAACGTGATGGCAGCTGTTGCAGATGGTCAGATCTCTGGTGAACGCAAAGTATCCTATCTCTGTGTTCTGTGCAATTTTTTGTACAAAATTCCATAGCCCTTCCGGTGATGGATTCTCTTCACCCAAGAAGATATGACATATGTTGCCCGCCGGAAGCAGTATGAAGAAATCAGACTCAATGGATATCTTCTTAAACATTGTTATGTCCTCATCAACAGGTACGTGTGTTCCATTTGTGTAGTAGATTGGCAATAGATGGAAATCAATATCCGGATCTGTTGAAATCATCTGCATGGCCCGCTGCGCATCACCCCTGACCACCTTTTGCGCATACTCCCTAAAATCTTTTGATTTCAGGTCAAGGGCGGCAAATCTACTTGCTACAGTTTCTGCAGGGGTCCTGGCCAGCATAATTCTCATGCCGGTGTTCTCCCCCAGCACCAGCGTCTGAATTGCCAGATCCGATATCAGCGCCTCCCCCAGCCATTTTCCATCCTTGGAGATCAGGCCCTCTCCGGAGAGCAGATTTACTGCCTCATTGAGGCCGACAACGCCAACAATATAAACTAATTGATCAAGATCAACCAGTGGCGGGGCGTCCTTCTCCGGTCTCTGTGTGATAAACGGCATTTTCCCCGCCTGTAGCATCAGCTCCATCCACTTTTTCTTTTCATTAAATATTTTAATAACAATATTCAGCAGCCGCTGGGCCTCTGCTCTGAAGGCCTCTATAGCACATTCCTGCAGTGCATCAGATTCTCTGATAGCTTTGCCATCAACGCTGATATCCGGGTGCTTCTCCTGCACTTTTTGTAAAGCTCTCATAGCCATTCTTGGCAGATTGAGCGTGACCACCTGCCACCCGCCCATTGAAAAATGAGCTCCATCTTTGAAGTAGAGTTTATCATAAAATTTGCTATCAGATTTTGCCCCAGCGCTGAAGGAATAGCTGCAGCACTGCACACAGCTTATTACATCTTGATGTGGCGGGGCGCGATATGCTGGAAGCATATTATCCCAATAGATGCTGCCATTTTTTGCTGCCACCTTGCAGGCTAGTATATACAGATCATGATAGCTCTTGCAGTCTTTGGGGGTATCCTCATCAACTAAAAACTCTCTCATCAGGCCTACCTCTGCCTTGGGAAACGAGAACGGCCGCCCCCGGTGATCGCCTTCCAGCAGCACCTCCATCAGGGCCTGAAATGCAAACCTTACTTCTCTCTCAAATTCTCCATACAATCTAAGCGGGGCCTGTTCACCATTCCAGACCTTGCCCTTGTAGACAGCTGGCTTATCTTTCCAGAGTTTGGGTACCCCGGGCGTGAGCTGGACAGATGAAAATACAAGCTGCCCGCCCCGGGCCACCATCATCTGGGTCATCTCATAGACAAACATCTGCATGAGCTGTTTAATTTCCGTGTAGCTCAGCCCCTCCAGATATGGTGCTAAAAATGTCAGGAAGTTGTAAAAACCCTGTCCCCCTGCAAAGTTGGTCTGCGCGCTGCCCAGGGCCTTGACTGCATGGAGCACCGCCACCTCGGGCCTTTTTGCCGGCCCGGCAACAGACGCCTTTTTGCCGGATCCGTCTGGCATCAGGCCATAATAGAAGAAGTAGCGCAAATCATGATCTTGACAGAAGGGTCTTGAGACAAAATACTCCAGATCATGGATGTGTAGATCTCCTGATGTATGTGCCTGCCGCACATCTTCTGGTAGTTGTGATAGCGCAAACCGCTTCATCACAACGTCTGCTACTTCCTTGTGCAGAGTTTCTGCGTTGTTTTGCATATTTGCGTTGTCTACGCTCTCTGTCTGCAACATTTTGATAATTTCATATATGCCAATAAATTCAGACGCCTGCATTCTATCACCCCTGCAAAACCAAAATTTGTAGAATTGTAGGAAAGCCGTACTCCTATAAAAAGTTAAGGAGCTGTTTGGGGGAAGAATACATCAGCTGTGAAACTAAAAATGAGTTAAGTTAAATAAAATGGAATACATCAGCTGTGAAACTAAAAATGAGTTAAGTTAAATAAAATGGAATACATCAGCTGTGAAACTAAAAATGAGTTAAGTTAAATAAAATGGAATACATCAGCTGTGAAACTAAAAATGAGTTAAGTTAAATAAAATGGAATACATCAGCTGTGAAACTAAAAATGAGTTAAGTTAAATAAAATGGAATACATCAGCTGTGAAACTAAAAATGAGTTAAGTTAAATAAAATGGAATACATCAGCTGTGAAACTAAAAATGAGTTAAGTTAAATAAAATGGAATAAAAACTAGTATTGGAAGATTTTATAGTAAACCCTCGGATCGTTTGTTGTTGTGTTAATTATTGCTGTGACCGTGACCACAAACCGGTCATCATAACTTCTGTAGTAATACCCCCCGTCTGGTGTACTGAACACAGGAGCTCTGAACTTTATTATTGCCACCGGTACACTGGTGATCTTGAACTCAATTGTATCATTAGATATCTGCGGCAGTATCATATCATGGTATTCAGTGCTGATGCTTGTCTGCTTGGCCTTGGGAGCAGATATAGTCCCCAGGCCGTCAATGCTCACTGTTACAAGCCCTTTGGGGGTAGAAGATGTGCGGCAGGCACATACATCAGGGTTGCCCCCGAAATCTATGACCTCTATAATATACATTCCTTCGGAAACATTAAGGGGCTTGCAGTATTCGTCAAAGGCATATATTTCCACGGTGATAAATATACCAGCGGTTCCATCATCTCTCACGCTCACAGCTATCTCCGTAGCGCCCCGGTACTCATTGATCAGAGCATTAAGGTCTTTTGCCCCATCGGGTGTGGGGGCCGCTACCGTGGCATGAGCAATGCCCAGTACCACCAGGACTACTGCCATACAGTATACAAATTTCATTTTTATCACCTCCATAAAAAAGTTTATGAGGAGCGCATCAGGCGCTCCAGCTTTTCAAGCTTGCAGGCCACATCTGCACTGACGGCCCTGTCCAGTCTGTTCCTGATCTCCTCCCACGCTTCTCTCTGGCTGTTGAGCCAGATCAGGAACTGCTCTACTTCCTCTGCCGCCAGTACAGGTGTGTTGCAGCTGGTGTGTCTTGCAACATCTATTCCTGCCTCTTTCAGCAGTTTTCCCGACACCTTCAGGTATGTTGGATCCCCTCGGAATTTCAGCACGTTTTGCTCCAGGAGAATCTTGACCGGAATATCTAAACGCTGCGCCAGCTCTATCATGAGCACCGCCGCGTCAATGCACCTGATGGCATCGCTGGCGGTGTCTGCCTTGGTCGGATAGCGTAGCGGTATAAGCCACAGGTCGGTCATATTTCTGAGCTGTTCCAAACACTCATTCACCCTCATTTTATATCTCCTCCATTAATCTCTCAAGCTTTCTTATCTTCTCAACCACATCATTCTGGACACAATTGTCTTGTTTTTCCAGCCATTTCTTCTCTAATTCCTTTATCTTTTCTGTCGTATCCACTGGATGAGCTGGGACGTGCATATAAAGGGAGATAGCGTGATCTTCTCCCTCTATTTCAGAAATCTTTACTAAAGCCTCTAACAGCTTCATGTTGCCCCCGTGCTAGATCTTACCCAGCAGATCCTCAAGGGTATCTATCTTTTCTGTGACCTCTACGGGCAGCTCTGCGTACCAGGCGCACTCCTTTGCATGCCATTTAGCCTCAGTCTCTTTGAGTGCACACCTCATCCTGATGATGTGCTCCCTGGAGCACAAAAGGACATTGACATTATTGTCAGGTGTGATGTCTATCCCTATTTCCCGGAGCAAATTCTTTTGAATTACCAATCTGAACACGCCATTGTCGTCCTTTTGGAACCGGCAGGGCTCATCAAAGTACAGCGCTTTTATTGGTATATTCAGAGTTGATGCTATATCAAGCATCAGCTCTACTGTTCTGCAGTATAATGCCTCTCTGCGCGTCCTATCCGGCAGTACCGGATAGTCGGGTATGGTCAGGTGTAGCGGTACCGGCTTGCTTAGCTGAGCAAGCTTCTCTATCGCATCTTTTGTTCTCATTCTTCTCCCTCTACAGGTGCTGTTCGGCCCTTGCCGCACAACACCTCAGCAATATTGTGTATTTGCCTTGTATATGTACTTTTTGGATGCCCTTTAAATACTCCCTAAATGGTGTGCGGAGTAGGGGGGGTAGCACATGTAACATTGCATCTGCATCTATTTTTTCTAGAGCAATCCCGCTGAACGCAATGAGGCGGTCCGGGGCGGGGTCATACCTCCCTCTCAGTCATCCTGTCTACGTATTTTGTCAGCGCATCATGTATTATGTCCAGGAAAGGACATACATTATTATCAATGAACAACATGGACATCACGCCATCTCCTATGATAGTATGAAACAACACAAATTTCTGCAGTATGTTTTCAATAAGATACAGTGTATCAAAAGCATATGTTGTGTACAGCATATCATCAGTTATGTCCTGTTGGGCTCTCTCCTCAAAATCCTCAAGATAGAGATCCAGATCATTCTGTAAATCTATTACAGATGATAGCCCTACGTCAAATACATCTCTCAGCCATTCTTCTGTGTGTATTCCAGCATCTGCCATGTCAACAACCTGATAAGTTATACCTCGCCAAAATCCCAGAATGATGCATAGCCCCGGGGTTACCGGCTCTGCAGCTTCATTGTATTTATATGGTAGAATATTAACTCTTGGAAATATCTCTTTAGCAAGATTATTGCTCATGAACTCCATTACTGTAAGGGCCACGGCTTTGCAATATCCGACACAGAGCGTGATGGCTGCCGCCTTGTGATCTATGCGCTCTATGTCTATGGCTTTCTCAAAATCTCTCTTAAGATTATCTTCAATCTGTCTTATTTTTCTTACAAATGGCCTGTACACTGCCACTGGAGCCCTCTTCTCTATCTCTACACGATCTGGGTTTATGCTCATTTTTATATCATCTCCTTTATCAAAACATTCCCCAAGCTATACATTTTTGCAGCTTCTCATATAAAGTTGGTGGAAGCTCATATTTGCCATCACACCCTCTGCCTTCTCTTACGCTCTGTTCGTATGCCGTTTTTAGCTCACTGTCAGAAATATGTAAAAACTGGTGATTGAGTGTATACTGTGCCATCATACCACAGGTCAGCAGCCGGCCCAGGCGTAGGCATATCTGTCCTTCTATTTTTTGCATGAAAAATATGTAGTGGTTGGCTACTTTGCTCCAGTCTATTAATCGTCTGAGCTCTTCTATATGCTGTGGGCCTATAAACAAAAAAATCATAGGCCGTGATATGGGTATGTGTGACTCAGGCATAGACCTTTACCTCATTTTTATACAATTGTGTTATTCTTTTCTTCAGATTGATTATCCTCTCCCTGGAGATTATTTTGTCTGTGTTCTTTGTAACACACCGCTGCAGCCGAACCTGTAGCGGAGTAGGCATTATCTGCATCAAGTATTCAATATTGTTCAATGCCTGTTGCTCAGCGTAGCCCTCATACAATGTTAAGCGGTATTCCACACGCAAATCTAACTCTGCTAAATTCTTTGCAAACTGGATAGCAGCACTGTAGGCGTCTTGCGGTACTACTCTGCGCCTCCAGTCACTTGGATTGGTGAGATCTCCCTTTATGTCCCAGAATACCTGATCTATGCTGTTTGGACCTGCAAGTAAATATATATTATCTGCATAATATCCAGACGTCTCTATGGCATACTCCAGCCCGTACTTCTGCAAATTATTTATGATGTAATTGATCTCTGCGGTGTGTGCCAGTGGCTCTCCACCTGAGAACACAATGCTATCCAGCATTGAAGCACTCTGTATAATGTTTCTTACAATGTCATTGCAGCTGATGCGCCTGAACGGCCTGCCCCGATTGTGGCAGTACCAGCACCCCAGGGGGCAACCGTTGAAAAAAATAACACAAGATAGCCGCCCATGCCAGTCTACTGTTGAAATATGGCTCCCAATTATTTCTGTCTGCATATTTTTCCCAGTGCATATTGCTTTTCAGTCTGCCATAGGTTCAGTCCGCCATAGGCCTTGGAGCATACTTTTGTGTCATAATTGAGATGAAATGCCCGCAAACAGAACATGTTGGGGGCATACCACCCCACAACATGTACCCTGCAGGCAGTATAATATCTGTGTGCTGCTTACACATATCACACCAGGCTCTCATACCACCACCCCATCATTTTTCTTACTCTGTTGGTTCTGCGTTGAGTCTGTAATGCGGCTTCATACCCCAGTTATATCCAGCCTCCAGTGGATCTTTGCCCTGTGCCTCACCGGAAACTGTTTTAATTTCTTTTCTGTCAACGTCCAGAACCCAGCCACCAATAAAGATATGCTTGTATTCGGGGCTTCCGCGTAGCAATAAATCCGCTACGCGTATGTCCTCATATGTCTCTCCCTCAACAACACAGATGCTGTGTGTGTGGTCCAGCAGTACTAAGTGATACATCTTTTCACCTTCTAGCTCTTTTTACAGAGCTCATTTATATATTTTTCAACTAGAGAGCTCAGCACAATAAAAGCCTGTGCCTCTGGTATCCCAGCGTCTATTAGCTTAGATTCCAAATATGTGTGCTTTACTGCTATTGATTCTACCTTCATGTAATTGCTGTAGATTCTCCAGAATACATCTTTAATAGCATATTTATAATATGTTCCGCATCTTGGGCAGCGGACAGTGATGCACTCTATGGTTTCCGGTTTCTCTGCATCTGTCTCTGGCTCAATTATGTTAGACGGATCAAGCGGATCAGCAGCGGTAACCACTTCTTCCCCGTATCCAACGTACTGAAAAAGGCAAGACTGTGGGTCATTCTGGACTTCGGCGATGCAACGAGGACATATTAACATCCTCACGGGGATACCATCTATCCCTTCACTGCATATGTATCCATTATCTTCTAGCTGTCTAAAATACATTTTGTTCCTCTCCTTGGAACATATAACCGTATAAATTATCTGTTTCTGTTTCCCCTTCAGCGTCCAGCTGTTCTGTGACTGCATACTTAGCCAGTAGAAACTCTGATGTTGTGCGTTTTTTTGCCAGCATCTCTCTTACTCTCTGCTCTATCACGGAATTCTCTGTATGCATCTTGTGATACTGAACCGGGCTCTGCTGCCCAATGCGCATTATGCGGGACCGGACCTGTTCCGCCACCGCTGGATTGAGCGGCTCATTGAGAAACACCATGTAATGATAATCTTGCAGGTTCAGGCCATACCCTGCAGCAGTGGATATCAGTAGACAGTCAACGTCATGTATAATGTCCATGTCCTTTTGTGCTCCAGTGATGAATCCAACACGGTAACCGTTTTTCTGCAGATACTCCCTGTGAAAGGCCTGCAGTGCAGTTACAAAAGTGCTGAAGATTATTACTTTGTCTCCGTTTTGTACTATCTCATCACATACTTCATATGCCTCATCAAGCAGCGGGCTCTGGATGGGTTCTTTGTCGTTGATCAGTCCCGGGGATATGATGTTCTGCAGACAGCGTGTAAAAACAGTAAGCGTAGATGTTCTATTTACAATAGCCTCGTCCAGCATCCATTTCTCCTGTCTTTTTTGCGCTGCCGACATTGTAATTGTGTGAATTATCGTTTGCTCTGGGGGCAGCTGCAGCACTTCATTCCTTGTTCTTCTGAGCAGAACCGGTTCTGTCATACGCCTGAAGTGTTCCAGATTACGCTCACCGACTATAATCTCTACTTCCCTTAACCCCACCTTTATCTTTCTGGTTTTTAAATATGTAGCTTTAAATATATCATAGCGGGGAAACAGGGAAGGAGACACAAATCTGAGTATCTGGTAGTACTCTGTCAAATGATTTTCATAAGGTGTTCCTGTCAGCGCGTAAACCCTATCCGCGCCTTTCCTGATCTTCCACAGAGCTTTTGACCTCTGTGCTTTGTAATTTTTTACAGCTGTGGCTTCATCCAGAATTAGTATGCCGCCTCGCACAATATCAGCAGCGGCATTCATGTCATCTGCTAGCTTCACTGTGTCGTATGAGCAGATAACATATTTAATCCCCGCTGCCCGGGCCTGTTTCCATAACTCCTGCCTCTTGACCCTGGGGCCATGAACAACAATGCACTTGTTCTGAGAGAAACGCTTGATCTCCTGTTCCCACTGTGACAGTAGCGTAGACTTTGTACAGATCAGAACCTTCTGCGGAATAGAATCTGCAGCAGCAATGGCCTGTACAGTCTTGCCCAAACCCATTTGATCGGCAAGCAGTGCCCCCCTTCTTCTTACCAGAAAGCGGACACCCTCACGCTGATAATCATATAGCTGCACCTAAACCGCCTCCACATCGTTTTACTGTTTTTACTATTTGCTAGCCTCAGCTATTAGTCTTGATATATCATAGGCAGTGGCTGAGACATCAAATCTGGTACCACATGTACGACACACCATAGAAATTCTTAGTGTGTGGTTCTCATCGTAGTAAAAAGCAGTAGTTGCTATCTGTTTATGCTCATGCACAATTTGCTCAGACATATTGATATCCATATTGATATCCATATTGATATCCATATTGATATCCATATTGATATCCATATTGATATCCATATTGATATCCATATTGATATCCATATTGATATCTACTCTTGTGTAAAGATTAGCTCATCTTCAAGGCTGCCCGCTTTTGGTTTTGTCTCTGAAATCATTGTAATTGCCGCTATGACCTCATACACAATTCCGCATTTATCACACACTGCAGTCAGATGTAGTGTGTTATCTCTACCCAAAGTGACTGTTCCAATGCTCAGTGCCTGCAGGCAGTTGTCGCATTGAAACTTCTTATTATCTAGCATTGTTTTACCTCCACCGTCCATATTGTAAGCTTCTAGTATTTAAACCGTTGCGGACTTAACTTTTTTTGGCCGTCCACGCCCTCTGCGCGGGGCCTTCTGCTGCTGGTTTTCCTCCACCTTCTCCACTTCTTCCGGTTTTTCTATAGGTTCTGTCTCTATCATCATGGGGGGGACATTATCAGCTGCGAATTGCTTACTGTGCACGATTCCCTGGGGGGCGCCATAGAGCTCTGATTTGTAAACCGGGGGTACAAAAGTGTTCTTTGTGGCCCCGTCCTTGTTCTCTACTGCTCCAAACACAAAAATACTCATTGATGCGGGCGCTTTAAACATTTGCTCCCCGCAAACGGGGCATTTTGGCCTAAAGCGTGATAAAATATACGCTCCATCTTTGCGGCATATCCAGACTCTATACAATCTCATATTATTCCTCCAGTTGATTCATAGATTCATATTATGACCATTGCCTGTATCCATCATGCAGTAAAAATTATAAGAGCATGCCAGGCATTTTGGATTGTTTATATTAAATTTATATTTATTATGTTTACATTCTCTTCCTATCAAAAATCGCAGTGTGTGTTGTCTTCCAATGTCAATATCTGTAGCCTGAGCAACAATCTGTGCGTTGGCGGGCAGATATGCAAACACAACGTCACAATCAATGTTGTACAGCTGCTTCACCAGAGCTTTATATAAAAATGCCTGGGCAGTATATGGCCTGGGGTTTTTGGAGAACTTCCAATCTATAATTTTTCTATTATCAATATCTAAAACGTCAACAATTCCAATTGTATCATGGTTGAAGACTTCTCCCTTCATTGTATGCTCTATTAGCAGATTATTAGACAGCTGATCTACTACGGCCTGAAAGGCGGGCCGCCAGGGGGATGGGATTTTGACCTTATCGGTTTTACTCCGTAAAAAATCTGCAATTCTCTTGTGAAAAAGCACTCCTAAACGCAAAGCCCGTGATTCACTCCCCCTTTTTTTGTACACATATGCATACTCATAAGCCCTGGGGCAGTACATGAATGTCTGAATCTGTGATGCAGAAATTATGTTAGTCATATTGTCACCAGTTGTGTTACTGCTGTGTGTTTTCCTGTGTGTTTTCCGTGTTCTCTTTGCGCTGTCTTAGCATTTTTCTCAATAGTACAAGATAGTTTATTATGTCTACTATTTTTTCGTCTATTTCCCCCATATTGAAAAACTCACTCTGGGGTTGAGTGTCAACGCTATCAATAACATCAAACAAAAACACAAGATGTTTCACCATCATGCCTTGCAGAGCCCGCTCAGGGGAGCAATTTATTATCTGAGCAGCAACATTAAAATTGTGCAGTGGGTCATGCCCCGCTGTGTAAATTTGTCTTTTTGCAGCCAGGATGTCCCGGGCTTTGTTTACGATTTCTTCAAAATCGGTGTCTATAGCATATTTGAAGCTCCCTGGTATTGGAGTTACTTTTATATAGCGTGCCATATTAAAACCTCCGGCTTCACTGTAAGTATACTGTATAGAGATTTAAGTATTGCGCTAAGGAGAGCTATTTGAGACAGAGGAAATGCCCCCCGGGGGGGTGGCAGAAGTGGAATGAGCCTGAGAGCGGGCTTGATTCTCTACTTCTTCTGCTTTTGCCTCCACCTCTGCACAGAATCCCAGCCAGTCTTCAGCCGGATCTTTTCTGCTGGAGATATTAATATACTCTCTGACTGCTATCTCCCCTATAGCAAACAGATCCTCAAGATCTCTAGGCTGTCCGTTGCCGTCTACGGATCTGATTCTGCCCTGCACTGTCGTGTTTCCTTTTATAAGCACAAGATTATCAAAATCGGTACCTGTATCCTGCAGTATGATTTTGAACGTTCTGCTCCCGCTAAAACTGTCTATAATATTTGAAGCCTCATACTCTACAATTGTATCCGCCGCTTTTGCCCGTACTCTGTACTGATCTTCTGGCGTTCCTTTGGCTCCAATTACAATAAACTCAGAGCTTCCGGTGTTGCTGTTTTTGTCCCAATTCCGCTCATAGGAAAACACAAAAGATGCGTTTTTTGTTCCGGCAATATCAACTGTATCCTCGGAAGCCTGCCGGATATATAGATCTCCCTTTCCAGATATTTCTGTCTGTATTATATTGGCGGCTGCTATAGCTAATATAAGTGAAGCTAAAAAGCAAATTATGCCCATTATAATTGCTAAGTTTCTATACTTTCTGAAATCTACATCAATGTCACCCATAAGTGAACACCGATCAAATTAAACACATTCCCCCAACAGTTTTTTATACTGTTTGGGGATTGATGCTCTCAGCGTAGCTTTTATTTCTGTGGCCTTCCTTGCTACCAGGCTAAGCATTCTTCCTTTCTCTATTTCAAGCTTTGCTTCATCCTCAGAAAGTTTAGCCAGTTTAGCCAGATAAGGCCCCGCTTCCTCCATGTTCTCAACCTTCTCAAGAAGATTGAGCAGTGTTATTGTGTCATCAAGAGAGATTACCACCGTTCTCTCCAAAGTTTGGAATTTGACGGCCAGCCAAGCAAAAGCCGCCCCAGTCACTGCAAAAATAACAGCAGCACCAATTATTATCCCAAACATATTTTATCACCAGTTGCCCTTTGATTTTTCTATTGCGCGCCCCTGGGCAACGGCCTTGTCCCAGGCTTCCTTTTCAGATTTTATGTCTCCCTCTGTATATGTATAACAGTGACCACTATCTCCATATTTGTAGCCCGGTTTGTTATCTTTTTGACAGGGTTTGACAGGCACAAAAATCACCTTGAGTAGCCGATTTTAATAACATTTCTCTGCCTTCTCATATTCTGTAATGCTACCTCTGGATC
>Ga0209409_1001522_pt1 | contig 19661 bp, 20 predicted proteins | sample AD_JPNMR1_MetaG_FD_184424 | JGI IMG/M metagenome (GOLD analysis project Ga0209409, IMG submission 184424) | Active sludge microbial communities of municipal wastewater-treating anaerobic digesters from Japan - AD_JPNMR1_MetaG (SPAdes) (version 2) | ecosystem: Engineered > Bioreactor > Anaerobic...
TTTTGGTCGGCTTTTTCAAGGGTTTGTTGTGTCTGTCACTGTACAATTCGAGATTGTCAAGATATGATGGTTTAAAAACTCACCCCCTTGAGCTGGAGATATTCTTTTATGTCTTCAGGGTTGTGATAGAACTCTGCGATTAGGTCTAGGTGTTCTTGAATCAAGGTGCTTCCTCGGTTAAGTAGCCGGGCCATGAGAGGTTTGGGTATGGAAAAAAGGTGAAGAATCAATACGGCTTCAAATGTGCCTATGTAGTTATCAACGGATTTTGGGGAATGATAGGTCATTTTCGCGATTTCCGAGACATTGTACCCTTCCAGGTGCAGCCGCACAATGATGTCTTTATGCGTGATGCTGCGTCCCGCATCAAGGATGGTGCCCGGAGTTGGTACGACGATGTGGTGTTCGTTTTGAAAGCTGCGGATCAGCTCAGATATTCTGGCAGTGCTGATCTGGAAGATCCACTGCAGTTGCTGTTGTGAAAGCAGGCCGTTCTGGCGATATGCTTCGAAGCAGACGCGTACAATGCGTTTCTTCAGCAGCTCTAGGCAGGAAGCAACGGTTCTTGGCCGCTTTCGGAGTTCTTCCGGAGTCCAGACAGTGATGATCACCGGTGTGTGTAGGCGGTAGGCTGTGCTGCGTTCATTGGAGAGATGGGCTCCAACGTGGGTGGTGAGCAGCGGCATTTCCCCTGGTGCCAGGGTCTCCATACGCGGACAGCTGATGTTGCGAAGCATGATGACTTCTTCCACTATGTATCGGGAAAGGCGTCTGCCGAGACCTGTTTCCTGAACGATCTGTGCTGCCAGATCCTCGATCAACCACTGCGGCGCAGAAATGTCAGGAGTCTGCAGCCTTTCAGTGGGTAGCCTGGGTTTGATGGAGTCAATCATCTCTCGCCAAGCCTTTGAGCTGGACTTGGATTGTGTACCGGTTGCGGGCTTCATTGAGAGTTCATCGACATATTTAGTGGGGCCTTTGTATTTGGCCAGTGCCCAAGGATCAATGATTTTCAGCAGATCCCGTTCTTTGACAGTATGATCTGCCTGCCGCAGCCGGTTCAGACAGTTTTCTCTGACCAGTTTCTTGGCAGTGGCAAAAGATTGGCCTTGATAAAGGGGTGCAGTGTAATCATCCTGAAACAGGGGCAGGCATACACTTTGCCTGTTGGCCGTGACGAAGAGTTCAAAAGGCCGAACCCTTGTGATTCGCAAGTTTGCCTCTTCTTGTTCAACTGCGGCGTTTATCGCTTGAACTATGAGCCTGGCGATGCGCGACTCTTTTCCGAAATCGAACTTCCTCACCAGATGCTGTACCTGATAGTTTTCCACGGTTCTGTCTAGCAGGGGTCGATAGATGTCGGGCATTCTCACGGAAATGAGCCCCCTTTTTTAGGGACCGTATCAGCCCGCTCCACAAATGTCTTAATGTGCTGGAACCTAAAGGCATATTCCGGACGGTCATATTCCCTGATCAACTCCAGGTAGGTTTTAACCAGCTGCATGGAGCGACCAGTCACTTTGCGGATCATGGCCGGTGGGAAACCTCGCTCGTGAAGGATCCAGACTCTGCCGAAGTCTCGAAGGTAGCTTTCGATCGATTCGTACGAGTGGCCTGTTCGAGCCACGATCTCCGTTTCAGTGTACATCTGCAGGTAGAGTTCAATGATCTTGCGTTTATGGGAGATGCCGCGGCCGATGTCGCACTCCGACCCTCTTAGGGGTACAACTACCGTTGGGTTTAGGTTTACGAGGCGCCGGATTGCTTCCGGGTGTATGCCCATCAGATAGGACAAATCGGCGTAGGTCAGGTAAGCACCGGCAACTTTGGCCTCAGTTGCATATCTGAGCATCCTGCGATACTTGATCTCATCGAGGCGGTTCAGATCCTTGTTGTCAATCGTGGGCTGATCGTCTGGTGAGATCAGGGTCAGCCTGACTGGAACAAGTTTACACTCTTCGAGAGGCTTCCCGGGCGGCTCCAAACAAGAAACAGCCCAGTATGTAACTTCTCCATCGGCTCTGTTGGGATGCGCTTGGTTGATTATTTCATCGAGCATCGCTCTGATTGCCCGGATTTTGACAGGGGAGAGCCCATATTGATCTACAAGCTCTACGCAAAGCCCTGCCCAGGTGACATCGTGCGCTGTTCGTTCTCCGCCTTCACGGGGAAGCCACTCAAGAATGTCGTCCGGGATATTCTTCACCAAGTCTATCCACTGCTGGAACTCGGGGCTTTTTAGCTCACTGTGCTTTTGCTGACCATGGATTACCTGAGAAAATCTCGAGAGGAGAATGGCCAAATCTGTTTTGGCATAACCCACCAGTTTCCGCGCTTCAAGGATGTTTCTTCCGTTGAAGAAGTATGTCTTGAGCAGATATGTCGAACGGAAGAGACCTCCCTGCTCTCGCTGCTCGCGGGACATACCCCGAATGGGAACCCAGACTCCTAAGTCCATTACTTCCCGCAGGCGGGAACGCAGCGAAGTCGGGGTGATGTTGCAGATGAAACTGAGCTGTTTGGCGCCGATCAAGGAATCCTGCAGGTAGGCCTCTTCAATGATTCTCAGGAGGCGCCCTAGCTGCATGACCTTCAGGCCGAATTCAAGCTCAAGTTCGAGATCGCTAGCCTGAAACGGGGTGACTTTGATCATCTTTCCCTTGCTAGCTTGTCCCCGGGAAAAGGACTTTCGGTGCAAGGCACCTTGGACAAGGATTTGATTCGGGGATCGAAATCCTACCTGGTGCCGAAGCCAGGAAGCAAGTCTTTTGGACAGCAGTTCCGCTTCTGCCAGTGAAAACCCAACGTTTTGCCGCAGTTCTACACTGATCTGGTTTTCTAAGGTCTTCTTCAAGGCCGATGACACCTGGTACTTAAGCCTTTGGCGATACTCTTTATTCCGTCCCATGGCCTGTCTCCTCCTGGTGGTAACCACTTCTGCACATTCTTCCTTTGCTGCAGGGATTACCCTCTGGAGGTCGAATAACCTGCCGGGACAAACAACACTCTTCAACTTCTTGGATTATGACTGCTGCCCGCTCTAGCTTTTTCCAGCAGCGCAGGCGATCAGATACTGACCTTGCCAGGGGTTCATCGTACCGGCCTAACGACCAAAGAACTCTATGGCTGACCTGCTTCCCATTTCGGAAAGACTCTACGACTTGAGCATACTTCTTGTCTTTCGCTTTGACGATACGTACGAACATGATGTTCTTTTAAACCATCATATTCCGGTAGAAGAAGACGGCAGAGCAGGCGGAAAGACTGCTGACTCTGCTGGCTTCTCCAGGGGCTGAGCTGTCAGAGAGTGAACTGGAGGCGGTTACAGGGGCGGACAAGGGACATGAATATGGAGAGCTGTGTACGGACGAAAGGGAACATGACGTCGTTCCAGTGGAACCACCGCAGTACGACCCGGCCACAGGTATGCGTATCTGGCAGTGTACGCGGTGCGGCAGCCTGTTTTACCGCGACAGGTGAGCTGCTGTTGGCGGTGCTCTATGCGGAGAAAAGACACTGAAGCGGGCCTGGCGCCCGCTTGCCTTGTTTAGAGAGGTCGTTTCATATTAGAAAAAACTGATCTCGATCCAGTAGGCCACAAGGCCTATCACCAGAGCAGGAATAGTGGTGATCAATGTTGCCCAGAAGGCTGACCGCCTGTCGATGGCAATCAGGGGGAACAGGGCATCGCCATCTTGGGAAATGGCGTTGGCCAAAACGGCGGCAAAGGGCACCAAGCCTTTGGTAAAAAGGGTGACGAAGATGATCTGCGGGCCGCAGCCGGGGATAATCCCGATGAGTACTCCCACCAGAACCGCCAAAAGGCCAGTCTGGGACAGGAACCCGGCGATAATGCTTTCACCCGCGGCATGGCTGCCGGAACCGAGGAAGAGGACAAACAGTTCATAGGCTAGATAGGCCGCAAACACCCAGGTGCCCACAAAGGCCGTCTCCTGAGCGTTGTGGATCAGGGTTTCCTTGAGGCTGGCCAGCTTCATTTCCGACTCTTCGTGGGTGTCAGCAACGAAGAACTTCTTGCTGAACACCATCATGATCACGGAAAAGACGGTTCCCAATAGGCCGAGCACCAGCCCCAAGTTGGGGACAAACAGGGCATTGATGTCCATCTGCAGGATATCTAAAACGCCCAAAACCAAGCCGACGGCGATCACGATCCAGTAGATGATATAGGCGTTGTGCGTCAGTTTGTAGCCCAGCGTATCCGTGGGCTGGTGACCTTTCACCCCATGGTGGAGGATGAGGTCAATCTCATCGCCCTCGGCGTGGCCGATGTGCTTCCACTCTTCAGGAGCGATACCCGTTTCCGTCTCGAAAACATGGTCCATGGCCGCATGGGCTTCCCGCTCCAGCCTCCGGCGCTCCTGGTCTGCTTCGAATTTTGCCACGAGGCGCTCGCCCAGGGGGAAGAGGTCCACGATATACCCAACGATGATCGCCAGAACAAAGGTGATGGCGGAAACCTGCACGAACTGCTTGGGCATAACCGTTAGGAAGACGAAGGCCGAATCGCCCATGGTGGCAATCAGCGCGGCAACTACTGTACCGAAGCTCACGATCCTTCTGGGAAAGAGGGGCATGAGGAAAATGGCTCCTCCGCAGCCCGGGGTCAGCCCCAGAAGCGCCCCGATGATGGGCTGGAACTTTTTGGACCGCTCGATCATTTTGATCAGGCGCCCGGAAAGCAGGTAATCCACATAGCCAAAGAGGAGCAGGACTGCGCCCACAAAGGCGGTAACCTGCACGAAAGAACTCTCAGCGCTCTGCACGACCAAATCCAGCACTTCTGCGAACATCGCTGTCACCTCTGGCCTAAGTTTAGCTCTTCCTTACAGTATAGTAGATGCTTAGATACTAGGCAAACGTACTCAGGTCAGCGCTGGCAGGCGCGGACAATGGCCCTGATGGCCTCCGGGTCCACAAACTGGTGGAACTCCTGGGCATCCTGGGCCCCCACCGCCACTGCAGCGGCGGATTTCATTTTCGAGGGCACCTTAGTTCTGCTGCCCGTGTGGATCTCCCCAATGGGGAGCTGGAGGAGTTCGTGTACGTTGTGGGGGCGCACGCCGCCGCCTGGCATGATGGAGATGCGGCCGTCGGCCAGTTCGATCAGCTCCCTGAGCAGGGGTAGGCCCTCCACAGCGGTGGGCCGCTGGCCTGAGGTGAGCACCCTATCTACCCCCAAGTCCATCAGGGTTTGCAGGGCCTGCCGGGGGCTGGGCACATTGTCGAAGGCCCGGTGGCAGGTGACCTCCAGCCCCAGGTTTTTGGCCAGCTGCACCAGGCGGGACATGGCCAAGGAGTCCAGGGAGCCTTCTGCGTCCAAGACTCCAAAGACCACGCCCTGGGCCCCCAGCTCAGCGGCGATGCGGATATCCTCTTCCATTTCCGCGATCTCGGCGCTGTTATAGAGGAAATCGCCGCCGCGCGGGCGAATCATTACCATGACACCGATATCGCCCAGGGCGGCACTCTTTTTGATCAGGCCGTAATTGGGCGTGGTGCCGCCGGCACCGGGATCAGAGCAGATCTCCACCCGCTGGGCGCCACCTTGGCGCGCCCGAAAGACGTCTTCCAGGTTGTAGCAGACAACTTCCACTAAGACGTTCATGCAGGGAAAACTCCTTTCCAGGCAAAAGCAGCCTTACCCGGGAATGGCAAGGCTGTTTAAGGCTGTCTATGGAAGCAGCTGTTTATTGCCCCTCTGCCAGGAGCGCCTGGACACGATCCACCACTTCTTCCGAAGTCAACTCGGCGATTTTTGTCCAGAAGCTCTCTGTGGTGGAACTAATAAACTCGCTGACTATTTTCGTCCCTCTGTTGTTCCAGACCGTCAGCTTGGGACGGTCGCCCTGAACGCGGAGCCGGACAAAGAAATCTCCAGCCTTAAACATGGTGCTCAATGCAATTACCTCCCCTCGTGGTTTTAATACCCTTTTTGCCTTGGAAACTCCTGCCGGTGCAGAAGCTTTTCTTAACAGATTAGACATGTCCCAGGCGCGTAAATCTGGTACACTGAGGAACAGTAAGTTGGAAAGGGACGACCGCGATGTTCAATGAACTAGCCAAGGCCTCGCTGCTCATCTTCCTGGCAGAATTGGGGGACAAAACACAGATTTTGGCCATGGCTTTCGCCCTGCAGTACTCTGTGGGTCAAGTGCTTTTAGGGGTAGCCCTGGGCTCCTTTTTCAATCACGGCTTAGCAGTGATCATCGGTTCTTACCTGGCCAACCTGATTCCCCTCTCGGCGATCCGGTTGGCTTCCGCCGTTATGTTCCTGGCCTTCGGCCTGTGGAATCTGTGGTCGGATGAGGAACACCTAAACGGCGGTCAAAAAGCACTGGGAAATCCCGTCTTAGTGGTTGCCCTGGCCTTTTTCCTGGGGGAGCTTGGTGATAAGACCCAGCTGACGGCCATTGCCCTGGCGTCCAGCGCCGCCTTCCCCGCCGCGGTTCTAGCCGGGACGGTGCTGGGGATGGTGTTGATCAGCCTGGGCGGCATCTTCGTAGGCACGCAGCTGGGGGAGCGCATCCCTGAACTGGCACTTAAGCTCATCTCCAGCCTGGTGTTTATAGGTTTCGGCTTAATCAACCTGAGCCAGACCGTTCCCGAGAGGTTTTTGACCCCGGTAAACGCGGGGCTCTTTTTGGCCGCGCTGGGGGCGGTGGTTCTCTTGGGCACAGCCGGCCTGCTGCGCCAAAGGACTTCCGGCAGCCAGGGCGAGCTGCGGCGCATGGCCCGCCAGCTGCAGGCCTTGGATCGCCTGCTGGGTGAGATCTGTTTGGGAGAAGCAAACTGCCGGGCGGAGCGCTGCCCGGTGGGTTACTGCAAGAAGCTGATCAAAGCTGAACTAAGCGGAGCCGGACAGAAACGCCGCCCGCCAGTTGTCCAGCCCTATGTGCAGCGGGGGCAGAGTTTCAACCGGCGCAAGCTGGAGGAGGCCCTGGCTCTCTTGGAAAAAAGCGGGGTTGCTCCGGAGCTTTATGCCGAGTTGAAGACCAATCTAGAAAAGCTCCTGCGCCCGCTCTAATCTTCACCCAGGATGCGGATTTCTGGTTCCAGCCTGACTCCGTACTGCTCCCAGATGACTTTCTGGATGGTGGCGATAAGGTCGAGGAAATCCCGGGCGGTGGCTTCCCCCCGTTTGACAATGAAGCCCGCGTGTTTGGTGGACACTTCCGCCCCGCCGATGCGCAGGCCCTTGAGCCCCGCCTGCTCGATGAGGGGTCCCACATAGTGGCCAGGGGGGCGCTTAAAGGTGCTGCCCGCGCTGGGGTATTCCAGGGGCTGTTTGCTGCGGCGCTGGGCCTGCAGGTCGTTCATCTTCTGCAGGATCTCCCGGCGCTCGCCGGGTACTAGTTCCAGTTCTATCTCCGTCACGATGGGTAAGGTGGGTTCGGTTTGGAAGCGGCTGCTGCGGTAGGCGAAGCTGAGCTGCCCCCGCTGCCAGGTCTTCACCGTCCCGTCCTGGACAAGCTGGGCCGATCTGACCAGGGGACCGATCTCGCCGCCGTACGCTCCGGCGTTCATGTATGCGGCGCCGCCCAGGCCGCCGGGGATGCCCACCGCGAACTCCAGCCCGCTCAGTCCGTGGCGGAGGGCCAGTTTGCTTAAGGAGCTCAAAAGGCAGCCGGTGGTCGCGGTCAAGAGCGATCCTTCCACCGTGGCCCGGGCAAAGGGAGCGGCGATCTGCACCACTACCCCGCGGATTCCACCGTCTCGAATCAAGAGGTTGGTGCCGTAGCCGATGACCGTAAGGGGCAGGCCGCGGTCCAGAGCAAAGCGCTGGGCGCGCACCACTTCCTCCAGGCTGGAGGGTTGGATAAAGAAATCGGCGGGGCCGCCCACGCCTAGAGAAGTGAGATTAGCCAGGGGGTAGTTGCGCAGAAACATGCTGCTGCCTCCAGTCGTTGCGCTAATTACCTTATTATTCTACCACAAAACCCTATTGGGGTCTGTTGTGTTTTATGAATACCGAGGGGTGCAGCCAGAAGTCCGTGACTTTAGACCTGCTCCAGGCAACCCCGCCCGTCCTGGGCCAGGCATTGGCCGGCAGATCCGCCTTGCGGATCTCAAAATGGAGGTGGGCGGCGAAGGTGTTATTGGGACCCCTGCCCACGGTGCCGATGGGCTGGCGGCGGTACACCCGCTCGCCCCTATCTACCCAGCGTTCCTCCAGGTGGGCGTACTGGGACCAGACAAAATCGGTGGGCGAGAGGGCATGCTTGATCAGGACCACATTGCCCAAAGCGGTGTTCCAGCCGGAAAAAACCACTTCTCCGTTGGCCACCGCGTACACCGTTTCCCCCCAATCGCCATTGCCGGCTCCGGGGATGTTCCAGTCTTCGCCGGGGTGGTAGGAGTTGCTGTAGCCGCTCCACTCCAGAAAGTCGTAACCGGTCACCGCCCAGCCCCGGCCATCTGGGTCGCCCACGGGGAAGTCAAAGCCATCGGTGAGGAAGTATGTACCGCCGGGAGGCGGAGAATTTGCTCCGGGATGGTCAGGGGACAGGCAGCCTGTGGCGAATGCTGTGAAGAGGCAGAGCATCAGCAGCCAGCATTTTCTAGTCAAGAAAGATCCCCCCTTTTGTGGTAAGATTATTGTATACAACCAGGGGGAGACCGGCACGAATGGTGTTTACTGGGAGGGCGTGCCGCAGCCGTGAGGGAGGGCTTGCCATGCAAAAACGCATCCGTACAATTCTGCCAGCTTTGCTGATCCTCATGCTCTGGACCGCCGCAGCCTGGGCCCAAGGAACTCCTGTCGATCTAGGGGAAGGAGGGGCCCTGCGTATTGAGCTCCCTGTGGAAGCGGGGAGAAGCTATGAAATCAGCATGGAAGTGCGCACCAACCTGCAGGATGCGGTGGCCAGTATGACCCTGGAGCTGATCGGGGAGGATGACCGGGTTGTGGAGACGCTCAAAGCCCAGAGCGCGCTGCCCAACAGCGGTGAGTGGACCCTGCTTGGGTTTGCCCACGTGCCCCTTCCCCAGAAATCAGGGCGCTGGGAGCTGGTGGTCACCGCCGATCAGCCCGGGCGCTACTATTGGCGGAACCTCAAGGTTCTGCGTTCGTACAGCGAGGCCCAGGAAGCTATAGCCTACGGGGAAGAAGAGCCGGCCCCGGAGCGGGAGTTTTATACCGGACTGGTGGTGGATGCCCGGCATCTGGATGTGCGCCGGGGGATCAGCCCCCGCATCTACAGCGAATCCGGCCAGCTCATCTACGGCGGGGTTCTGGCACCCCAGGACCTGGTTCAGGAGCGGGGTGTGGTGGCCTACGGTTCGGAGCTGACACCGGAACTTCTGGAACGGCTGAGGATCAGCCCCGATGATCCCTATGTGAATCCCTTGGTGATCAAGGCGGTTGGCGTGGCTGATCCGGCCAAGACCAGCGTGTATATCACAGCCGAGGACACGCAGAGGATTCTCCAGGCCATGGCCCAGTACGACTTTTTCGCGCGCTATGCTGTGATCTTTTTAGTGAACTAGCAGGCGCGGGCGGAAAAGAGGAAGAAAGTAAATAAGCTGAAGATTTTTCAAGAAGAGGACGCAGGAGGAAGGACGATAATGCAAGAGTTGTTGAGAACACTCCACAAACGCCTGGAGGGCTTGAGCCCCGCGGGCCTGCGGGTAGTGGTGGGCTTCGATGGCTTTGTGGATGAAATCGTGGAAGCGGTGGACCGCAGGCATTCTTTTGCTTCCTACACGCGGATGACCAAAATGGAGCAGTTTGGCCAGCGCATCCTAAAGGCCGCCGGTTTGAGCACCAACATTGAGCTTGTTCCCAAGGCCATTAAGCTCGGGGGCAACGGACCCATCATGGCCAACGCCCTGGTGAAGTGCGGAACAAGTGTAACGTATATGGGTTCCTTAGGTACCCCCAACATCCATCCTGTCTTTGGCGAGCTGGTGGAGGGATGCAGCCAGGTTTACGCCATCGCCGAACCGGGTCACACCGATGCCGTGGAGTTTGATGATGGCAAGATCATGCTGGGTAAAATGGAAGGCCTCCATGCGGTTACCTGGGAGGCCCTGCAGGAAGTTGTGGGCGTGGAGCGGCTGAAAGCGGCCTTCACCGACTGCGATTTGGCCGCCACCATTAACTGGACCATGACCCCCTTCCTGCAGGACATCTGGGACGGCCTGTTAGGCCTGCTTGAGCCAAGGGAAGACGGGACTAAGCCTTTCCTGTTCATTGACCTTTGCGATCCGGGTAAGCGCCAGCCCGAGGATCTCCTTAGGGCCTTGGAGACCATGCGGGAGTTTGCCCGCTTCTACCGGGTGATCCTCGGTTTGAACCGCAAGGAAGCCACGGAGGTGGCCAATGTGCGCCGGCTCCAGCTGGGCAAACCCGCGGAGGAGGCGGATCTGGAAGAGATTGTCACAGCTCTAGGTGAGGATCTGGGCCTGTGGTGCCTGATGGTTCACCCCGTATCGGCAGCCGGGGCCTATCTGGAGGGCCAGTATTTCGAGGTGGAGGGCCCCTTTACCTCCAAGCCGCGCCTCACTACCGGCGCGGGGGACAACTTCAACGCTGGCTTTTGCCTTGGATTGATGTTAAAGTTAGAGGTGGAATACTGCTTGGCCCTGGGTAAGGCCGTTTCTGGCTTCTACGTCCGCCAGATGCGCAGCCCCAGCTGGCAGGAGCTGCTGGACTTTGTAGACCTGTGGGCCCACAAGCATGGAGAGGATTTCTAAAGATTGGTTACAAGATGGAGGGGTAATTGATGCTCAGTATGCAGATGAGAAGGAACATCAGCTTGGTCTTATTCATCGCCTTACTTGTGGTCACCGGCGTGGTCTGGTCCATGGGCAGCAGCGAAGCAGGGCTCAAGGACGGAGTCTATTTCGGCAGCGCCCAGGGCTTTGGCGGCCAGGTGGAGGTGGATGTCACCATCAGCGGCGGCAAGCTGGCCAAAATTGAGGTGCGACCCCACCTGGAGACTCCGGGCATAGCGGATCCAGCCATTGCCACCCTGGTGGAGCAGATGCTATCTGCCCAGGATGCCAACGTGGATGTGGTTTCCGGTGCGACCTATACCAGTAAAGCGCTGATTGCCGCTGTCCAGCAGGCCCTGCGCAAAGCGGAAGGGTTCAAAGACGGGGTTTACACCGGCAGTGCCCAAGGCTTCGGCGGCACCCTCACCGTGGAAGTGACCGTCGCGGGCGGTGCCATAGCCAAAGTGGCGGTGCTGGAAAACAGCGAGACGCCCTTCATCGCCGAACAGGCCCTGAAGGAGGTACCTGAGGCCATCGTGGCCCAGCAGAGCTGGGAAGTTGAGGCTGTGAGCGGCGCCACCGTAACCAGCAAAGCGATCATGGCCGCCGTGGAGGCAGCGCTGTTCACAGAGTGATCCCCTGATACTTCGCTGCGCTCCGGGCATACTAGGGGTATAACGGAAGGAGCTGGTTATACAATGCCTAGTCTGTCTGATCTGCGCATGGTGGGGCGCACCTGCAGTGCCTACGAGCCGGAAGCCGAAGGGGTAGAGCGCAGCTGCGAGACCTGCGTGCACTGGGGCGGCGAAGCGAGGGACTGCATTCTAGATATCTTCTGGGAACAGCTCACCAATTTAGATCAAACCTGAGGAAGGGCCCTTGGTCAGCGGAGGTTGACCGGGGCTTTTTCTTTGATGGAAAAAGGAACGCAAAAGGTGTATGATGAATTGGGGAGTGATCAGCTTAGTATGGCACAGATAGGTCTCTTTGATATCGTCGGCCCCATTATGGTGGGGCCCTCCAGTTCACATACTGCCGGTGCCGTGCGCCTGGGCTTGGCGGCCCGGAAGATTTTGGGCTCCCAGGTGAAAAGGGCCCGCTTGGAACTCCACGGTTCCTTCGCCGCCACCTATTGGGGGCACCGCACCGATGTGGCTTTGATCGCCGGCCTTTTAGGCATGGCCATGGACGATGAGCGCATCCCTGAAGCCTTGGATCTGGCCCGGGCCGCCGGTTTGGAGTACACCTTTGCCCAGGCGGATTTGGGCGATGTGCACCCCAACTCCGTCCGGATATATGCTGAAGGCGATGCCGACAGCATCACTGTGGCCGGTTCGTCCATCGGCGGCGGGCGGATCAACATCTTTGAACTCAACGGTTTCGAGGTGTCTGTGGACGGAAGCTACTGGGTGCTGCTCACCCGGCACCGGGATACGCCGGGGGTGATCGCGGAGGTGACCAAGGTCCTGGCCGTGCACGGCATCAACATCGCTCTCTTGGATGTGAGCCGCAAGGCCCGGGGCTCCGATGCCCTGCTCCTGGCCCAGACGGATGATCCCATCCCGGAGCTGGCCGTGGAGCATGTGAGGCGCATTCCCCAGGTGCTCACGGTGCGCACTTTGCCGTGTTTTTAGGAGGATGGATGTGCAGATCACAAGTGCTAGCCAGTTGTTGGAACTCTGCGGGGAGCGCAATCAGAGCTTAAGCCACGTGGTGGCGGAGTACGAGGCTTTCCGCGCCGGCACCACCGTCCAGGCGGTGCGGGAGCGCATGGGGGAGACCCTCCAGGTCATGCGGGCGTCGGTGGAAAAAGGCCGGGAAGATCAGGGCGAGCTCAGCCGCCTGATCACAGGGTACGGGCGGCTGTTTGCCGAAGCGGACCAAAAGGGCTGCCTTTTGGGACAGTCTTTGTTCAAAAACGCCATCCTCTACGCCCTTTCCGTGGGTCAGTACAACGCCAGCTTAGGCCGGATTGTGGCCTGCCCCACCGCGGGGAGCTGCGGTGTGGTGCCAGGCGCCCTCCTGGCCGCGGCCGAGGAGCTGGGAAGCGGCGAGGAGGAACTGATCGATGCCCTGCTGGTCATGGGCGGCGTGGGCATTGTCTCCGCGGCCCAGGGCCCCATCAGCGGAGCGGAGGGGGGCTGCCAGGCGGAGTGCGGGGTAGCTTCCGCCATGGCCGCCGGGGCCGTGGTGTATCTCGCCGGCGGCAGCGGCGAGGCAGTCTTCGGCGCCGCATCTTTAGCCCTCCAGAGCCACTTGGGGCTGGTGTGCGATCCGGTGGCTTCCTTGGTGGAAGTGCCCTGCGTAACCCGGAACGCCACTTCCGCTGTGACCGCCCTGGCCGCTGCCAACATGGCCCTGGCCGGGATCCCGGCCCTGATTCCTTATGATGAAGTGGTGGGGGCCATGAAGGCGGTGGGCAAAGCGCTGCCGGAAAGCCTGCGGGAAACTTCCCTGGGGGGCCTGGCGGCAACGCCCACGGGCCAGAGGCTGGCCCAACGGTTGCAGGAAAAACACCGCCTGTAAAAGAAAAGCGATTCAGCAAACAGGGCTGAATCGCTCCTAAGACAAAAGAATGGCGGAACCGACGAGACTCGAACTCGCGATCTCCGGCGTGACAGGCCGGCGTGTTAACCAGCTACACCACGGCTCCGCGCATGAGTATTATACATGGAGTTTCGTGCTTTGGCAAGTCCTTTTATGTCAAGCTGCAGGAAGGAAGAGGATTCATGCGTCATCGAGGAAAGATCATAGAAAAGAACGGCCAGGAAGTTTTGGTGCAGGTGGAGGATCCGGCGAAAACCTGCGGCAGCTGCAAAGGCTGCGTGCGCCTGTTTCCCCCCAAGACTTCCCCGGAAGACTATGTTTTGTGCATCAAGGACACCAGCGGCAGGTACCAGGTGGGGGATGAGGTCATCATAGATGGCGAGATGCGGCCCTATGTGCGGGCGCTGGCGGTGCTGTACGGCTTGCCCTTTGGCTCCCTGTTCGCGGGCTACGGGATCGCCCGGTTGGCCTGGGGCAGTGATTCCCTGGGCGGAGTGGGGGCCATCATCGGTCTGCTCCTGGGCGCCGTGGCGGCCCGGATGATCACCCGCCGTATTTTGACCAAAGAACCGGAGTTCACCATCGTGGCGCGTGCTTGTTCCTAAGTTTGGGGGGGTAGGGCATGTCATTAGTGGTCGCGGAGATCACCAAACGGTTTCGGGATGTTACCGCCGTCGATCAGCTTAGTTTCACGGTGAAGGAGGGCTCCCTGTTCGGCTTTTTGGGTCCCAACGGTGCGGGTAAAACCACCACCATGCGGGTGATCCTGGGCATCCTCAAACCCGATGAGGGCCAGGTAACCTGGCAGGGCCGCCCCTTTGACCGCCTGCCCAGGGGTTTTTACGGCTACCTCCCGGAGGAGCGGGGGCTCTATCCCAAGATGCGGGTGGTAGAGCATCTGGAATTCCTCGGCCGCATCCACGGGCTGGACAGGATGAGGGCCCGCCGGGAAACCACCCGCTGGCTGGAGCGCTTTGAACTGGGGTCGGTGAGCAGAAAGAGAGTTGAAGAGCTCTCCAAGGGCAACCAGCAGAAGGTCCAGGTGATCGGGACCATGCTCCACGACCCAGAACTCTTGATTCTAGATGAACCCTTTGCCGGGCTGGATCCGGTCAACGCCGGGCTGTTGAAGGAGGTGCTCCTGGAGGCCCACGGGAAGGGCAAGACCATCATCTTCTCCAGCCACCGCATGGATCAGGTGGAGGAGATCTGCCAGGACATCGCTTTGATCAACCTGGGGCGGCTGGTTCTCCACGGCAACCTCAGGCACATTAAAAGGTCCATGGGCCGCCAGATCCTCCGGCTCAACCTGGAAGGTAACCGGGATTTCTGGGCCAGGATCCCCGGCCTGCAGCTTCTGGAGGAGCGCGCCGATTACCTGGAATTCAGGCTGGACGGCTCTGTGGATCCCAATCTGGTTTTGGCGGAGGCCATGGAAGCGGGGCAGGTAATCCACTTCGAACTGGTGGAACCCTCCCTGGATCAGATCTTCGTGGAGAAAGTGGGTGCGGGGGCATGAGCGTCATTCCAGTCCTGGTCAAACGGGAGTTCACCTCCCGGGTCAAGGGAACCGCGTACATTTTAACCACCGTCATTGGGGTGCTGGTCTTTGTGGGCCTGTCTTTCCTTCCCCCCATTATGCAGCGGATCTCCAGCTCATTCGCGCCGAAATCCATCGAACTTGCGGTGCTGGATCACGGGGCCGAGCCCAGTTTGGTACCCTTTTTGCTGGAGCTCAGCGGGGAAAGGGAAGGCTTAAGCGTCCGGGACGTGAGCGGCTGGGACGAGGTGGAGGCTTACCGCCTGGTCCTGGAGGAAGACCTCTCCGGCCTACTCCTGGTTGACGGACCCCTCTGCACGTTGGTGACACCGGACAGCAAAAACGTGGTACTCAATGACGAAATCAAGAATGTGGTGAACCAGGCCGCGACCAGGTGGCGCGCGGCGGAGCTGGGGCTGACCCAAGCGGAGATGGAGAGTTTGTTCCAGGCCGTGGATTTCCGCATCCGGGAAGTGGCACCGCAGCAGGGGGACAGTGGGGAAGTGGACGGCGCCGCCCAGGCCCAGGCCATGGTTCTGGCTTACTTTCTGCTCTTTATGATCTACATGGCCCTGATCATGTACGGCAATATGGTGGCCACCGGGGTCGCGGAGGAGAAGAGCTCCCGCATTATGGAAGTGATGGTCTCAACTGTCAAGCCCCTGGAGCTCATGTTCGGGAAGATCATCGGTGTGGGGGCTTTGGGGCTGCTCCAGTTTGTGATCTGGGTGAGCACGGGACTGATCATGGCTCTCCTGGGGAGAACAGGGTTTTTGGGGATGATGTTTGGGCTAACCGAGCCCCTGAGCAGCATTCCCCTCACGAGCATCCTCTGGTTCGGCCTTTACTTCCTTTTAGGCTATTTCTTCTACGCCTCAATTTTCGCCGCGGCGGGGGCGCTGGTGGCCCGGGTGGAGGAAGTGAGCCAGGTGGTGAGTCTCTTGATGATGTTCATCATGGTGGGCTTTTTCGCAGCTTACATATCTTTCCTGAACCCCAACAGTAATCTCGCGGTGGCAGCTTCCCTGATCCCCTTTACCGCACCCATGGTCATGTTTGCCCGCATTGTGCTGGCTGATCCTCCCTTGATTCAGGTGGCCGCCTCGGTGGTGATCATGCTCCTTTCCATACTGGTGGGAACCTGGTTTTCCTCGAAGATCTACCGGATCGGCATTCTGCTTTACGGCAAAAGGCCCAGTCTGCGCCAGGTGGCCCAGCTCCTGAAAGGTTAGGCGATGGTTATGCGCATCAGGCTCGAGGGCTTGGGACCGCTGCTAACTGAACTTCTGGGCGGCCGCCAGGTGCTGCTAGGACAGGTGCAGCGGCTTACTGCCGCCTCCGTCCTGCTCCGCTTCGGGCAGGAGGAAGTGGAACTTGCCCTGGAGGAGCTGAGCCCGGAGCTCCAGGCTGCCCTCGGGGAGGGGGTCGCCGTGGAGCTGCACCGGAGCCAGGGGGCATGGGCGCTGCGGGTGAAGCCCGGCGCTCCCCTGCCGGCGCCGCGGGGCCAGGAGGTCTCCCTGCAGACGCTGGCAGAGGCCCTGGTGGCCTTGGACCTCCGCCCCACGGAGGAAGTGCAGCTGGTGGCCAAGGGCCTTTTGGAGCGGGGCTTTCCCCTGCACAGGGAGTATCTGCTGGCCCTTTTGCCCTGGGCAGAACGGGGCCAGCTGGAAGAAGCCCTCTGGCTCTGGGAAGCGGGCTTTCCCCTGACGCCGGCCCTGGTGGAGCTCGTGGCCGACCTGCGCAGGGAGCCCCCAGATCAGCCCATCTTGGAGCAGGCCGCGGAGAAACTGCCTCCCAAGCTGCAGGAGGCCCTGCGGCTGCCCGGCAGGCAGGGCCGCACGGCCCTAGGTTTGGAGCTCGCGGAGGGTAGGCTGGGCAAAGACTTGGCCCGCCTGTTGAGCGCGGAGCGGCTGTTCCATGCCCTTGCCGCGGCCCCCGGCGGCGAGAACTTTGCGTTTGTCTTTTTCCTCCCCTTTCTGCGGGGGGCGGATCTTTTTGCTGCTTGGGCGAAGATCACTGACGAGGGCAAAACTGCCCCGGGGGAGAGCCGGATCTTCCGGCTGGAGCTGCTCCTGCCCACGGAGGCCTTCGGAATGGTCCGGGCAGAGCTGGCCGTATGGGGTAAAGAGGTGCGCCTTAACCTCGCTTCTGAAAGAAACTGCCGCGGTCTAGCCGCGCAGATGGGTGAACTAGAAGCTGAACTGGGCGCCGCAGGCTGGCGGCTCCAGGAGGTAAAGGTGGGTGAGCTGGAGCCGTGCGCAAAGCCGTTGCTTTACGCTATGATCGGGAAGTGAACAGGGCGCCGGAGGTGGTAGCCTCCGGACAGGGCCTTTTGGCCGAGCGCATTCTGGAACTGGCCAGGGCCCATGGGGTCCCCTGCCATGAGGACCGGGAACTGGTGGAAGCCCTGCTCAAGCTGCCGGTTGGCACCGAGATTCCCCCGGAGCTCTACCAGTTAGTCGCGCAGGTTCTGGCCTTTGTCCTCAGGCTGGACGAACAGGAAAGCCGCGGCCAAGGCGGTAAGGGGAATGGCCAAGGTTAGGCCGATGCTGCCCGCCATGGACCGCACCACCTCGGAGGCTACCAGATCCAGGTTGAGGACCTGCCGCCAGCTGGTGCTGCTGGCCTGAAAGAGCAGCAGCAGGGGCAGGGCGGAGCCCACATAGGCCAGGATCAGGGTGTTGGACATGGTGGCGATCATGTCCCGCCCCACGAGAATGCCCCGGGTAAAGAGGGTGAGAAAGTCGGTATCCGGATCCGCCGCTTTGATCTGCTCCATGGCGGAGGCGATGCTGATGCCCACATCCAGAATGGCCCCCAGCGCGCCGATGATGATCCCGGAAAAGAGCAGCCCCTGGAAGTCCAGGGAGGAAGACATGAACTGGAGGATCTGGGCTTCCCCCGAGGAAAGCCCAGTGAGGGAGCTGGCTTTCCCCGCGGCGTAGGCCAAGAGGCCCGCGGCCAGAAGCCCGCCAACGGTTCCCATGATGGCGGCCGCGGTTTTTCTCGTGGGCCCGGTTATAAAGAGGATCAAAAGGCCAGTCAAGACAGAGCTGAGGCCCACCGTGACTACAATGGGGTTGAAGCCCTTGAGGATGAGGGGCAGGATCATGGTAAGGATGATCAGGCCCATGCCCACAAGGGAGATGATGGCCTTCACACCCTGCCGGCCGCCAACGGCGATTACCGCAAGGATGAACAGGGCGGTGATCACTGCCAGGGGCCTTGTGCGGGAGAGATCCGCTAGAAAAAACTGGGGCTGCGGGCCGGTTTCATCGGCCTGCAGGATGACCCGCTGGCCCTCCCGGACCCGCAGGTCGAAGTAGGGGTGGCCCGTGAGGGTATGCAGGATCTCCACAGTCTGGCCTTTGTAGGGTCCGGAGAGGAGCTCCACGGTGACCAGCTGTTCTTCCCAGCCTTCCTCGTGGTAGGGCTGGGGATCCAGGGCCTGAACGCGCAGCACGCGGCCTTCGTAGGTGCTGAACTCCGGTTCCGCCTGGGCTTGGGCCGCGGCCGCGAGGGCAAGGGTGAGCAGTAGGGCAGCCAATAGAGCAAGGGTTCTCTTCATGGGAAAACCTCCAAGCACAAAGTTAAGTCATATTATACCATGGGGTGCAGGGCCGGTGTTCATTGTTGTTAGTGTAAGGTTTTAGTAGGTGTTTGGAAGGAGTTCCTGGTGTAGACATAAAAAAAGAGACCTCGCACACAAATCAGTAGCAGTTAGGAGGCGAGGTCTCATGAGAAGCGATGTTAGCAACACCGCTCTCATCCTTAGTTTACTTGAAGATACAGTAGATATCAATACTCTTGAAGAGGCGTGTTTGGCCTTTGCTCGGGAGCTGTTCATGGTGGTGCTCCAGACGCTCGATGATGAGCTGCTGAAGCACCGTGCGGAAGGATTAGTGTGTGTGGGAAAACGTTCGAGGACGATTCTCACAAAGATAGGCGAAATCCGAATTACGCGAAGACTGTACAGGAAGGCCACGAACGGGAAGAAGGCCCGTTGTAGGTTTCTCCTTGATGAGGCGCTCAAGATTCAGCCCAGGCGGAGAGTTACGCATGGCTTGCTTAGGCTGATGGTTTCCCTGAGTACCAGGCTTTCCTTTCGCGAATCAGCTGAGGTTTTGGAAGAAGCAGGCTTTCCTCGAGTCAGTCATGCTACTGTGCATGCGGAAGTTCGCCGCTATGGTGAGCTTGTGAAGAAGCGGCTGGAGAATCAACGCAGGCTAGTGTTTGAGTTTGGGCAGGAGCTATCCTCGCCCACCGGTAAGAAAAAGGTACCTTTTTTGATTCTGGAAGTCGATGGGCTTTTGGTCGGGCTGCAGGGGGGACATGGTAGGAAACAGGAGATCAAGCTTGGAGTAGCTTACGAGGGTTGGGAAATCCAGGGTAAACAGCGTAAGCTGCAGAACGCTACGGTCATGATGGGAGCTTTCGAGAATGGAGATGATTTCTGGGAGAGCTTTTCCGCCTGCTTAAGTGAGCGGTATGACTTTTCAGTCATCCAGGTGATCGTCAACGGCGATGGGGCACGATGGATTCAAGAACAGGCTGGAGTCTACTTTAAAGGTTGCATAGTTCAACTGGACAGGTTCCATCTGATGCGAGATCTCCGCTTGCTTTTTAGAAACAAAGCCAAGGAGCTCATGTCTGTTCTGGAGACGGGTGACATTCAAGTATTCATGGATACTCTGGAGTCATTGGAGCCCGAGGTTCCAGAGAAGAAGCGAAAGCTTTTCAACAAGCTTTTGAGGCAGTGCCGGAAGTATCCTAGCCATTTGGTGGACTACAGGAGCCGGTTGCGTGAGGAGCAAAGACAAGGTTATTTCTTCAG
>Ga0209409_1001524_pt1 | contig 19641 bp, 28 predicted proteins | sample AD_JPNMR1_MetaG_FD_184424 | JGI IMG/M metagenome (GOLD analysis project Ga0209409, IMG submission 184424) | Active sludge microbial communities of municipal wastewater-treating anaerobic digesters from Japan - AD_JPNMR1_MetaG (SPAdes) (version 2) | ecosystem: Engineered > Bioreactor > Anaerobic...
CTCCCCTTCGGGTACGCGGGTGGAATTTATGATCCTCTGACGGGATTAGTCAGATTTGGAGCTAGGGACTATGACCCGGAAGTTGGAAGATGGACTAGAAAAGACCCTATTAGGTTCAGTGGAGGATTGAATCTATATGGGTATTGTGGCAATGATCCAATAAATTATATAGATCCTAGAGGATTAGCTCGTATTGGTAGAAGACCACTAGCAGGTATGAAATGGGCTAAGGGTCAGGGACCTTTTTATCATGAACAGATTTGGTATGATGATGGAACAAATAGTGGCTTTTTCCAAGATGATACAATTAGAAGTGATATTGGATATACTATTGATGATTACGATTTTTCAGCAGATAAAAAACATTATGATGATTGTTTGATGCGGCAAGCAGAAAAAAATGTGCAGAAATATTGGGATATGGATTGGAGAATGCCATGGTATGCTCGCTGGAATTGGAATAATTGCCAGGATTATGTAAGAGCAGTTAAAAGAGAGTATGAGTTTTTAGAAGAACAAAGAAAAAGACAAAAAATTCATGAAATATTCTGGGGAGGAGCCACTTTATCATTATGAAAAATATAATATTGATAGTTTTCTTGGTATTTGTAATAGTTGTAGGTTTCAATATGATAAATAGTCAAATCTTTAAGAATTTTATATATACATTTAACCCTCCAAAAGATTACTTTGACTATTTGGTTAATGAAAGTTTGGATATTAGTCAAATTGGTACAAAAAAATTTGAATTTAGGAATAAATATAAAGGTAAACATAGTGTTAAAATTGTACTGGAAAATTTTCCAGATGACTTATATTTTTCAAAAAATAATCAAATAGTTTGGAAATTAAAATTCAAAATAGATTTTTATGTTAAAGATAGTTTGGTTTTTTCTAGTACAAAAAATTTAATGGAACCTTTTGTTGGAAAAGATAGTGGCTATTTTATACTAATTTATGAATGTCCTAAAGATTTGCCAATAAATCAAAAAATTATTTGTAATGTAACAATTATAGAACCTGATTATATTTTTACGAATAAATATGGCCCAGTAAGGTTTTGTATTAATAAAATGTCGGATAAATAATTTTATTGATTTTAAAACAAACAACTAAAAATTTTGCCTACATAAGATTTTTTATCTAACGCCCGGCGGGGCAGAGTCAAAGAAGATGATCCGGTCATCAGATAAAAAACCCTTATGTAGCATAGCACGGGAAAGCATTCTCGAAGAAGCTAGCCGTGCTACGTCCGCTTGATTCACCCGGAGCGGCACCGTCATCCTGACTAGCCTTAATCCGTCAGGCTTGCCGCTCCTGGAAGTCGGCTTTGCAGCCCACCTGCCCACCCGCAGTTAGCTCATGAAGCCTTATCACCCCCCATCATCAAGGACTCCAAATCACCCCAAGGAAACTATTCTTTGGGGATTTATCTTTTTAACCCCAAAAAGTGAAACAAGCAAAGACCAAACCAAAGCAGCCAGAAAAAGATTCGCTCCAAGACCTAAGCGAATCTTTTTCCGGCTAGTGGGAACCCCAGCGGGGTGGATGGGTGAAATGGCATACAGAAACAACAACGGTGGGCGGGGAGAGCCTAGCAAGGGTCGGATAACGGCGGGTTATGTAATAGCGATGGCTGACAGAAAAAGCAGGTCGCGTTTGCATAACAACGCGTTATCCGATCCTGCGGACAGAACTCACCCGGACAATTGGCGGCGAAGGATTAGCCCAGCCCGGCGGACTGCGGCGGTTTGGCATGGATGCGTGCTGCTGTCCGGTGAACCAGCTTCAAGGTGGCGGGAGGCTTACTTTAATTGCTGGAGTTATACCGCGACCGATGAAAAGGCTGCACCGGGCGGAGAGAATAGGTGGCGGAGGAAAAGCGAAAACCGCTCTTTGGGTTGAGAACGGTTCTAAGATTTCAACAAAAATGCTGAAAAAGTTAACGTAAATGATTACACTTTTTTAAGAACTTATTGTTGATTTTTAAGGAGCTCTTCCATCTGATGTTTTTTAACGTAAGCATCTATCAGAGATTTAATGATCTTACGCTCCTCATTATCCATTTGATCGACTACGCTAAAAAGACGCAACAATTCCGGATCATTTATTTCATTAACCGGATTGGTTTCTTCGTCTAACAGAAGATAATCAATTGAAACATTAAGCACTTTCGCAATCTTAACCAATGTTTCTGCCCCAGGTACAACAATACCCAATTCATACTTTCCAATTTGTCTACCATGAACCCCGAGCTTTTCGGCGAGTTTGTCCTGCGTCCATCCACGTTCTTTTCTTAAATGTCGTAATTTATCAGCAAAAGACATTCAAATCCTCCAAAAATGGTTGTTTATCTGAGATTAGATTAACATCATTTTAGCAGGAAAACAACAATAATTATTGCACAAAAGAAATTAAACTATTGACTATATATTACCAAATAGCTATAATTAATACCAAAAGACTCAACAACCATTTTGGTGTCTAAGAGTCAAAAAGTGCAACAAAAAATTAAGGCTATTAGTGTTCGATTGGAACCCGCTCACTAATAGCCGCCAGTCACCACGAAAGGACAAGCCTTCTTCGTGTGTCTACTTCAATTCTATCACAACCGGGCTTTCCTCTCAAGGTGGCGTTTTCCAAGCCTAAGAACAAAAAAGAGAGGAGAGTTGTCCATGCCCAAAAAAGACCACGAAGACCTGCCTAAGGAAGTCCTCGAAGCCCTGAAAGCCGGACGAATCGAAGCGTCCAATCTAACCACAATCAGATACGTAATCGAAAAATATGGCCTTGAAAAAGGACTGGAAGCACTAAAATACTTCGAAGACAAGAAATACCTCGAACCATATTTTGAGAACTACGGATTAGGCTTTAAGTTCAAGCAGTTCACCTACCACCCCGACCTTCCCCAAACCGAAAAGGCCAAGATCCTGACTGCCTTAAGACAAGCCATTGCCATCGTGGAGTTGACCTATGAAAGGAGGCAGTCAGATGACTCGTAACCGCGTCAAGACTAAAGACCTCTACTTCGCCGCATATATCATCAGCTGCGGCGGTATAGTTGAAGATATTTATCTCTCCGAGAACCGGCGGCCCGATGGCCGTCCCTTCTCGGCCACCTTTGTGTTAAGCGGTGAAAACGTTGCCAAATTAAGTGAAGCGTTTCTCCAGGGACAGGCATGCGCTAATGTCATCGCCTTTCGCCAGGCGATGCACCGCTTAAGAGACAAACTACTCAACCTCACCAAACAAGTCCAGTCAGTCAGTTAATGGAAACTGACAACCAAAAAGGAGCTGAAAAAGATTAATGGCACGAGTACCCCAGACCGAAATTGAACGCATCAAACAAGAGATCTCCGTCTTAGAACTCGCCCAAAACCGCGGGATCAATTTAAGACGACAGGGAGCCGACTATGTCGGCCTTTGTCCGTTTCATGACGACCACAACCCATCATTAGTGATCAGTCCGAAAAACAACCTCTGGCACTGTTTTGGTTGCAACCAGGGCGGCAGTGTCATTGACTTTCTGATGAAACTCGATAACATCTCCTTCCGGCACGCTGTCGAAAAACTGACCGGAGTACCAGAGATCGCTTTAACCAGCGACAACATCGACCACCAAAAACTACTCAACCGAGTAACCGAGTTTTATCATCAAACCCTATACCGTAACCCTACCGCCTTAGAATACCTAGCCAAACGCGGGATCAAAGACGAAGAAGCACTCCAAACATTTAAGATCGGCTACGCCAACCGCACCTTAAGCTATGCCATCTCCGACCAAATCCGCGAAGACCTAAAGCAGGCAGGAATCTTCCGTGCATCCGGACACGAACACTTCAGCGGCTCAATCGTGATCCCCATTTTAGACGAAGACGGCAACACCCAAGAGATCTACGGCCGGAAAATCTTATCCAACTTACGAAAAGGCACCCCCATGCACCTGTACTTACCCGGCCCGCACCGGGGCGTTTGGAACCTTCAAGCCTTCAAAGCCACCAAAACAATCATCCTCTGTGAAGCCTTGATTGACGCATTAACCTTCTGGGTCAACGGGTTTCGTAACGTCACCGCCAGTTTTGGGGTCAATGGCTTTACACCTGACTTAGAAGCAGCTTGCAACAATTACGCCATCGAAAAAGTATATCTTGCTTACGATAACGACCCGGCCGGCAACCAGGCCGCACTCACTTTAGCCGCTAAATTAAGCAAAGCCGGGATCGACGTCTACCGGATCAACTTCCCCGAAGGCTTAGACGCCAACGCCTTCGCCTTAAAAGTCGAAGACCCAGCTAAAGCATTAGCCGAGTTAATCGACCAGGCCACCCCGATCCGGCTTGCCGTCCAGCAGCTTGCCGCTGCTTCGGCTCTGACCGATACATCAAACAAAACCGAAACCGATCTAACCGCCGAAGTTACCGAAACCGGGATTACCATCACAGTCAATGACCGGATTTACCGGATACGCGGACTGTCCCCAAAACGTAACGACAGTATGAAAGTTAATCTCCGGCTGGTCTACCACGACCATTTATATATCGACACCATCGACCTCTACAACGCCAAACACCGCAACCAATACCTGGCCGGAGCGGTCAAAGAGACCAACCTCGATGAAGCAATCCTAAGAAGCGACCAAGCCCGTCTAATCGTAAAACTCGAAGAGATCCAGGAACAGTTAGCCAACGGCCAACTGAAAGCCCAAACAAAAGCTTACCAACTGACCAAAGAAGAGACGGAAGAGGCCTTAGCCTACCTCAAAAGTCCCGACTTAGTCCAAAAGATCATCGCCGACTTTGCCGCTTGTGGCACCGTTGGCGAAGAGACTAACAAACTGGTCGGCTATCTGGCGGCGGTCTCCCGCAAGCTTGACGATCCCTTAGCAGTCTTGATCATGAGCCGGAGCGCTGCCGGTAAATCATCGCTACAGGATGCCATTTTAGCATTCGTCCCTGACGAAGACAAAGTCCGGTATACCGCGATCACCGGACAGTCCCTGTTTTACCTCGAAGAAGACGCCTTAGTCCATAAAGTGCTGGCGATCGCTGAAGGAGAAGGGGCCGAGAAAGCCACTTATGCCATTAAGACCATGCAAAGCGACAAACATTTAACCATTGCCTCCACCGGCAAAGATCCGGTAACCGGCAAGATGCGGACCCAGGAATACCAGGTGAAAGGGCCGATCGCGATCATGATGACCACCACCGCTGCCGAAGTCGACTACGAGACCGCCAACCGTTTTTTAATCCTGACTGTTGATGAAGAACCGGAACAGACCCGGCAGATCCACGAGCGGCAACGCGCCAATGAGACCCTCGAAGGGATCCTTGCCAAACTCCAGGCCGAAGCGGTCATTAAACGGCAACAGAACATCCAACGACTCTTAAGACCAATCCTGGTGGTCAATCCCTATGCGCCATACTTAACCTTCTTAAGTGACCGGCTTAGGACCAGGCGCGACCACAAAAAGTATCTGGGGTTAATCCGGGCCATCGCTTTTTTGCACCAGTACCAACGCCCGAAGAAGACCGTCCCGATCAACGGCCAGACCATCGAATACATCGAAGCAACCTTCGACGATATTGAGCTGGCCAATCAGTTAGCCAGCCAGGTCCTGGGTCATTCACTTGATGAGATGGCCCCGGCTACCAGAAGACTGTTAGAGCTGATCTGGCAACTGGTACAGGAAAAGATGAAAGACGGCAAAAAGCAGGAAGAATGTCTCTTCAGCCGCCGGGGACTAAGGGAGTTAACCAACTGGAGCGATACCCAGCTACGGATGCACCTGGGGCAGTTGGTGGAGTTAGAGTACTTAGCGGTAAGAAGCGGCCGAAACGGCCAGAAGTATCTCTATGAACTGCTTTATCGCGGCGAAGGACAAGACGGCGGCAAATTCCTGCTGGGGTTGACCGATGTCCAGGAACTGAAACAGAAACTACGACTTAACCCTGCGGTAGAAGAGACCAACCTCGCGGCAGCCATAGCAGACCCTGCAACTGCCATAAAGGGCGACTAACCCAGAATTGACAAGCAATTTTGATAACCTTTTCAACAATTAAAGAAAAGATACCGGTAAAAAATCAGCCCCATCATCGTAAATCCTAATCGTAACGGAGGAGACTCTAATGGAAGACTTAATCCAAAACTATCTCGAATACCGGAAGACCTTAAACTTAAGCCCGGCTACCCTAAGACTGGACCGGACCGGGTTACGACGATTTCAAAGTTTTTTAGCAAAACAGAAGCTAACCATTACCACAGTTACTGCTACTACCATCAAAGCCTATTGGCAGTCGTTACAATCCTTAAGTACCGGGACAATCCACCATTACCTGGTTACCCTGAAACAATTTTATCAGTATTGTTGCAAACATAACTTAGTCTTACTCGATCCATTCCGAAACCTGGAATTACCCGGCCATTTAAAGACCATCCCGGCGCAGGTCCCAACCCCAGGACAACTACGGGAGCTTATCGAGTCAATTGATATTACCACCTGGATCGGACTCCGTGACCGGGCGATCTTCGAACTGGTCTACTCATCAGGGCTTAGAGCCAGTGAAGCTGTTAATCTAAACTTAAGCGACCTCGACCTCTCAAACCGTTTAATCCGGGTCTGTGGCAAAGGCAACCGGGAACGGATCATTCCTTTTGGTAAGACTGCTGCCTGCTACTTAAAACTCTATCTGAAACAAAGGGGCAACCCAGCCAATCCGGCGCTCTTCCAAAACCGCGCCGGGGGACGGATCAGCCGTGACATTCTCGAAGCAAGGCTAAGGCTTCATGCCGCCAGACTAGATTTAAGACTCAAATTTCACAGCCTGCGCCATGCCTGTGCCTTACACCTGTTACAAAACCACGCCGGGATCCGCTCCATCCAGGAGCTGTTAGGGCATCGCTGTCTGGAGTCAACCCAAATCTATACCCAACTAGTACCTTTAGACTTAAAGAAAGCTCATAACCGTTACCATCCAAGAGAGAAGGAGGTTCGCCGTCTTGGATAACCGGCAAATGATCAAATTATTCTTAGAATCCTTAACCATGCGGGGGTTTCGCCCCCGCACCATTGAAACCTACCACAGCAAACTGAACCAATTCTTCGATTATCTAGCCATTAAACAAAAGAAACTAATTGAACTGACAACAACCGACCTAACCGACTACCGTACCTGGCTCTATTACCAAGAATATCAAGGTAAACCCTTAAGCATTGAGACCCAACGCCTACAACTAACCGTACTAAGAATGTTCTTCAAATATCTAGCCGCCGAAAACCTAATCTTAATCAATCCTGCCGCTTCCTTAGAACTACCCCGCCAACCACAAAAACTCCCTCGAGTTATATTAACCGCTAAGGAAGCCAAGAAGATCTTAGAGTCAATCGATACTACCGAACCAATGGGACTAAGAGATCGAGCCATCCTCGAAACCCTGTATTCAACCGGGATCCGGGTTACCGAGCTGATCAACCTGACCTTGGCTGATCTGGACTTTGACCAGGGGTTACTGAAAGTTGAAGCCGGTAAAGGCGGGAAGTCAAGGGTGGTGCCATTAGGTGAGATTGCCGCATTGTATATTAAGGAATATCTTAAATCAAAACCAAAAACCAACCACACTACAATATTTGTTTCATTTCAAAAAGGAATGCCACTAACCAGACAGATCGTTTCAGCAATCAGTATTAATCGAGCTTTACAAGCCGGAATCAAAAAGAAAGTCACTCCACACACTTGGCGGCATACCTGCGCCACTTTAATGCTAAAAAGCGGAGCCGATATCCGCTACATTCAAGAATTACTTGGACATGCTTCACTCAAAACAACTCAAATTTACACTAAAGTTGCAGTTAAAGACCTCAAAAAAGTCCATTCTCGTTGTCATCCTAGAGAAAAGAAACAGTAACGGATTGTCAAAAATTACATATTAAGATACAATCTTATCAGAAAGAAAAACCACATCGGGAAATTCGGGTCAGTACATTTTTTTACACTAAAAGAAATCGACAAGAACATTGAAAAATTAATAGCCAGCTAAAAGCCGTAAAAATTCCTGTCAAAATGCTTAACGGTGACCCTAACTCCCCTTCGGGTATGCGGGTGGAATTTATGATCCTCTGACGGGATTAGTCAGATTTGGAGCTAGGGACTATGACCCGGAGGTTGGTAGATGGACTGCGAAGGATCCGATTGGGTTTGAGGGTGAGGACAGTAACCTTTATGGGTATTGTTGGAATGATCCTGTAAATTTTGTAGATCCATCTGGATTGATGGGAAATGGATATTATAAAATTGATTTTCAAAGCGGTAATTGGTATATAGGGAAAGGCAATACAACTAGAATGAATAATTCAGCAAATCGATTAGCAAAGACTTATGGAGATAAGGTGCTAAATAAAACACATTTCCCTGCTTCAAATACGGCGGAATCTTTTAAAGGAGAAGCAAAACTTATGAGGGATAATGGTTGGTATAAAGGTCATCCAAAATCTTATAATAAAATAAAATCTCCAGGTTATAGATTACTTAATGGAAAAGGCGGATTAGTTGGCGGGGCTTTGAAATTCTTTAATATGGTATTTCCCATAGAATTATTTCAGATGAGAACTATCTACGATCCTTGTACTGGCAAGTTGTATCTAATACACTATACTCAATCTCCGTGGTCAGCTTGATAAATATTATAAATTGAAAGAGGGTTAATTGATGTTTTTTCCTAATGATTCAGATGGTAATGCATTAAAAATGATATATGAAGCTGGCGCTGATTTTAGTAAAACATATATTGTTGACTTTTTTATTGCTGTTGTTGATAAAAATAGTGGAGAAAAGATTTCAAAAGAAGTTCAAAAGCATGGCTTTGATTGTGCATTGGAACAAGATGATGAATCAAAGGATTGGACATGTTATTGTTCAAAACGAATGATGTTAGTCTATGAGGATATAATAAGAATTCAAGAACTTTTGGATGAAATAAGTAAACCTTATGGAGGTTATTCTGATGGATGGGGTGTTTTGGGGGGGTAGTGATAAAAAGAGCAACATTTAAGCCGCCTACATAAGATTTTTTATCCAACACCCGGGAGGGGCAGTGTCAAAGAAAAGAGCCGTCCATCGGATAAAAAACCCTTATGTAGCATAGCACGGGAAAGCATTCTCGAAGAAGCCATCCGCGCTACGTCCGCTTGATTCACCCGGAGCGGCACCGTCATCCTGACTAGCCTTAATCCATCAGGCTTGCCGCTCCTGGAAGTCGGCTTTGCAGCCCACCTGCCCACCCGCAGTTAGCTCAAAGAAGCTGTGTCTCCAAATTGAAAAAACCAAAAAACACCAAAATCACCCCAAGGAGACGATTCTTTGGGGATTTATCTTTTTAACCCCAAAAAGTGAAACAAGCAAAGACCAAACCCACGTAGATAGATAGTTGTTATTTCTGGAAAAAGAACACTTCTGAAAAGATGAGAATTATTGCCAAAAAATGCATATTGGGTTACAATCAACTTAGTCGCCAAAATCGCATTGGGCGTTTCGGTTACGCGCCAAAAATTACCAATGGAAATTACAGGAAGAAAATTGAAAACTAAATCACCAGCTAAAAGCGGCTTTTTTGCCGGAGTTAACAAGATCACTGGTCAGTAACAGTGTGGTGGAATAATCTTATGAGAAGTTTAGGTATAAGAAAGTAGCGGAGGAGAAATGAAGAAACATCGCTATCCTAATAAAGGCATGGAAATTCACGAAATTACACCAATAATATTAGGTGGAAGTCCTACTGATCCCAGCAATAAAGTTTTAATTCCTCGAGAAGAATATGGGGCGATTGTTACTTATTGGAATAATATTCTGAAGCAGGTGCTAAAAGAGGAAAGAAGAGATTATCCAATCATAAATGATAAAAGTGAAAAAATGAATGATAGTGTAACTTTTAATGATATAAAACCTTTATTAAAGGATTTAGAACTGAACTCACCCGCTAGTTTAGAAAAAATTCTTAGTCTAGAGAAAGATTTGGGGATAAAATTACCAGATCAATATATTGAATTTATGATGAATTCAAATGGAGCAGAAGGAATGATTGGGAATTCATATTTAGTTTTATGGACAATCGAAGAGATTATTCCTTACAATAATAGTTACTCTGTCCCGGAATTTGCACCTGGAATTATTGTGTTTGGCTCGAATGGCGCAGGAGAGGCTTATGGATTTGATGTAAGACAAGGTAATCAAATAGTTATGATGCCCTTTATTGGTCTGACTAATATTGAGATCACAAAGTTAGCTAATTCTTTTTTTGGATTTTTAAAACATTTAGCTGGTGAGTAAGCCAATTATTTTTTAGTTAATCGAGAATTGATTCGGTCAATTGAAGAAAAGCCGACTAAATTTTGACTATGATTACTAGAAAGAGCGAAGTAAAAAAAGAAGTTTGTCAGTAATCACAGCAAAAAAGTTTTATGTCAACCGAGTATTATCAAGTAGTCTGTGAATCTGTTTCAGATGTTTTTTAGTCAAAGCTGTCGCTACTGGTCTTGCTAAAGGGGGATTTAAAATTGGTGGAAGTTATACATGGAATGCAGTAAAAAATATTATGGAAAAATGGGGTTTGCCAAGGCAAGACAGCATTTACATCATTAGTTGATACCTCAAAGAGGGTGGGGTAAAAATGTTCCAAATTGGTTGAAAAATCAAATGTGGAATTTAATGCCAATCAAAAAGCCCGCAATTTATTTCATAGGATACATGGATAAGGAAAAGGTGGATTTGATTCTCTAGGGCTTTATGGTATGGTACATTTGGGTGGTTTAAAAATTTCATCGGAAATTTCTCTTCAGGTTATTAAATATGTTTAAAACTTGAGGGGTGTTGACATGAAACCTGATGTTATGCAATATCCTGTAATATGTCTTTCCCAAGGCTGGATCCTATCAGAACCAAGGGAGCAATCTTTAACCATATGTGGCATTAAAGCATTCAAAAATGGTTGGTATAAAAAATGATAATTGTTGATTCTGATGGTATAGAATATGTTGTAAAAGATGCTGTACAAATTGGATTTGATGGTCCTTTTTGGGGGTTTAGGTTTTTGAGACAGCGGCAAATCAAAGTTGATTTAGAAATAGAAATGATTAAAAAATTAGATATAGATACCTTTCAAGACATGATATATGATTACATAAGAAGAAAGCCTTATTTTGGTCTTCAGGTGGTAGTATTACTGAAATAAAAAAGCAAATAAAAGAATCAAAAACATTTAGAGATATTATTGATCTTTAAATATTTCGTGATGCTAGTGTGAATGGAAAAGACGGCTTATAGGTAAATAAGGAAGTGGATTTAAAATGGAGATTGTTATTGTTTCAAAGAATCGGGTTGTTGGAATAGGTGAAGAAGATTCTGGGCTCTCGGATATAGATTATTTCTCAAGCCTACCAAACTATTCAGAATGTTTGGGATTGATATCAAAAAAATCCTTTGATATGCTTGCAACGCATCGCATTGAACAAGTAAGACGGAATATTATTACTGAAATAAAAATGAAAAAAGGTAATATTTTTATGTCTCAAAGTGACCATTTCTATTTGTATAGTATTAAGAATATTTATCCTGTACTTTATGAGGTTATTGGTTTTAATTGCATATTAAATCTTAAAGGTAATAATTATGACAGTATAGTATCTTTAAAAAACTTTTTTTTCAAAGATTTTGACTTTACCAAAAATGATTTTGAACAACTGGAATATTATACAAATTATTTGATATGTAGTTATTATGAAGGCGAAGCTTCTCACATATATACAAGTGATATTATGGTAAATCAAATAATCGAAAACTTTGATGAGTTATATTTTAGAAAGGTTGGTTCGAGACTTAAAGTGGAAGAATTATCGTAATTACATTCATTTACTATATCAACTTAAAACTTGGTATTATCATACAAAAATTGGGATGAGTGAGTTGTTATGGAAATTTGTGTAGAATATGAATTGGGTTTAGATTTTAAAAAAGTAATTTGGCCTCTCATTATAAAGAATAAAAGTACTTTTGAAATTTATCTCATTAAAAGACCAACATTTTTTGAAAGAGTCTTTAAGCAAAAGAAGCATTTATTAATTTCAAATTTGAGAATGATGAATTTATTACCGGATAAAACACTTTTTGATTTAGAGATTCGGAGTTTTTATGGCGGCAACATGGATGTTATTTATAAAATTGGAAATATAGGATTTGTTTTTGAACTATTGAAAAACATTTCGTCAGAAGGTAATCTTCTAGAAAATTACAATGATCTTCCTATCGAAAAAGAGAAAGTTGAATTAGTAGAAAAATTGGTTCAAGAAAATGAAGATTCTTTATTTATGACTTTTGGTCATGATGCTGATGTTGTATATTTTTTTAAATCAAAAAAAGATCCGAAGTTTATTGATGAAATGTTGCAAAGATGAGTCCAAAGTCAAATTATAAGGAAGCCCAACTACATAAGTTTTTGATCCAACTCCCGGAAGGGCAGTGTCAAAGAAGCTGAAACCGTGTTAATCATTGTTTTGTTAGTGAGACAGTTAAGGTTCTGCCGAAAAGAAGTAAAAAAAGTGACAGGCACACGGTGAGACTATGGAAAATATTACTATTTGTAGACCAGATGAGCTGGAACAAATTAATGATTTACTTCATGATTGTTGGTTTGATTTAGAGAATATATGCGTCGATAATGATATTTTCAAATTGGTTTTTACCCGTTATTTGGAAACCCAAAAAAGCCTGGAGGTTGTTAAGTTCTTAGGTCGTCCCTAAGACATATAACTCTATGAGACAGAGAACTTGTTTATAAATATTTTGGAGTGGAGAACGTGACTAAAACTATTGAGGAACAAGTAATAGAGTTTTGTGTTCGGGAAACAGGTACTAGAAACAAAAAAATTACTGAAGATGCGACATTATTAGGAGATTTAGGAATTTATGGTGATGATGCGGATGAATTTTTTGAGCTTTTTGCTGAAGAATTTAATGTCGACCTTTCAGGGTTAGACTTATGGTGGATACGAAGTTTATTTTTAAGAGGTAATCATGAAAAGATTGCCAAAAAGAAAACAATTAGGGTAAAAGATTTAATAGAGACTGTAAAGAATGGTAAATGGAAAAATGCAAGTGAATGAACTATAAGAGAACTTTAAAATTTTTTGTTTGTAGGTTATGAGCCTGCAGGTGACTTTTTATGGGCGAGACGATCATGATTTATATTTTTGGTATTTTCGTTGTAATAATAGTTACTTCACTTTTTAACTGGATTGATAAAGATATTTCATTATTCTTTATCAAAGCACGGAAAAAAGTAAGAAAGAAGATCGAAGACAGGCCCTGCGCCGAAACCAGTCTTTTAGATGATTGGGAAGTTGATTCAGATTTAAAAGCCCGAGCTCAATATATTCTGGAAAGCCTCGCCGAAACAATTGGAGTTTCGCCTTGCTGTTTCCAAGCGGATGATCGTATGGTGGATATTTTAAGTCTTTCTTCTGACGAGATAAAATTGTTAGCAACTCCAAAAGTATTGAAAAAATTAAAATTAACATCCGTAGATACTTTTGAACCATTTGCAGATGATTTTAATTGGACTGTTACAAAGTTGCTCGACTTAAATAAGGAAGGAAAAATGTTGAAGTCCCGCGGAATTATTATTAAAAACGAAGACCAATGGTTTGATTTTTATTTAAAGATGACTGTACAAGAATTAGTTAATTTTTGTATACCTTTGTTGCGTGAGAAAGGTTTTCAAAAATGGCTTCATAAAAAGAAAAAGAATAGTTGAAATGTCTTTTCAGGGAATGAGCCCTGTATATTATTTAACTATATTACAGAAAAGCTGAATAAATATGAGCTTTTTCTTAAAGATGTTAATGTTTTTGGGTTCCGGCAGCGGCTTTTTTTGTATTTATGTTGCTTTATACGGTTTATATTATTCGGAAAACTAACAGATATATATATTTATTATGGTTGATAATGCCAATCATTCCACTTATACATTTTTTCACAATTGAAAAGACCAAGAAGATGTGGATTGTCTTTATCGTTTTGACTATATTTCATCAATGTTTTACGACATTTATTGAACCGAACGTAGTAGACTATTATATTCAGAAAGTTGAATTTACAATAGATAACCAAGAATTTGTTATTCAAAAAGAAAAACAACCAGACCTAATTACTCAAATAAAATGGGATATTTATAAATATGAATTATTAAAAAATCTAAAATTAGGTTCAATAAATGAAAACAATTATTATAAAGGAGATTTGAAAATTTATGAAAAAAACAGTGATTATATATCAAAATTATCCCATAGAAAGAATCAGAAATATCATAAAATAGAAATTTAGAGATTTTTTGAAAAATTTAAATAAATTATGCTAACAGAAAGTGAGGTGCAGGTGGTGGCGGGAGATAATAAATCAGGAGAATAAAATGCTAAGAGAATCTTATATAAAAAGTACGAAGAACAATTTTTTGATAAATTTAAATTTGGAAGTAAAGCAGTTTAATCAGAAAAGTGTCTTTCCTGTCTCTTTAAAACAAGAAGGAGATACTTTTATACTTACAATAGATTTATTTTTCTTACGAAAGCTAAAAACAAATTTAAAAGTAGAGATACAAGAGGAGGATTCATTTATAAGGATTAAATGGTATTTGAAAAGATCTATATTTGGTTGGTTTTTCCTACTTGGTTTGTTTGTGGGGAATCTTCTTTGTATTTTTTCATTGCAATTTGATTTAGGATACATATTATTTCTATGCGCAACAGTATTATTTTATGGTTTTCATTGTTACGAAGTACTATTTTTAAAAAAGTTTATAACTGAGTTTTTGGAGAAATTAAAATAATTATCTTAACAGAAGATTTTACAGAGAAAAGTTTGACGGAGGAACTAAAAGAAGAGTTGTTACAATTTAGCTTCGGAGGATAATATGTGTAAACACAGATTTGAAGGATATGACTTGGAAGAGTATCCAGAGGTAGAAAATATGGAGTTTCCCAAAGAAATATATATAGCTTTTGCAGTATGCGGGAAAGAATGCGGGGCTAAAGGATTCATTGTTGATGGTCAAACACAGGTGTGTGAATATTGCGGTAAATTAATGTTTAGGACTGAAGTAAAGAAGTATGTACTTGCGGAGTAATCAAATGAATGAAGGCTATAAAAAGAGATATTATCGAGTTTATCAGGGAATCCTTTGTATTTCCTCTATTATTTAATCTTTAATCGAAATAAATTAAAGGCATGTACCAATTACGATACGGAATTTAACGACAGCTGCTGAAAACAAGAGATGGTTGGAGGATTGAGGTTTCAAATTGAAGGTCGAGCTTGATAAATATTATCCAGGAAATAAATACGCGGATTATCTATTTGATCTTGAAGATTGGATTGAGATCCAAAAGAGTTTGGTAACAGGAAAAACTCTTTTGCAAATGATTGCAACTAAAAACAACTTATTATTTATTGAAAATTTAAGGTTTTTCTGGCCTGGAGTGAAGCTTCGAAGACAAAAAGGCTTAAAGCGGTTGGAACTTGAGTTGGTGCTTAACTCAAAATATTTTGAAGATAAAATGATGATCTTTGAGTTAAATGAGCGTCAATATTGGCAAGTACTAAGCTACCGTTCTCTCATTGATTTTCGTAATGTTGCAACGTTTGATAAACAGCAGATAAGTGATCTGAAACTATTATTTGACCAATTTGAAAGAGTCTTAGAGTACTGGTAATTTACAAAATATTAGGAGAAGATGACAATGAATTTCGGGATATCGCGAGAAATTTCTGTTGATGTTTTCAAAAAGGGAGATATTATTACTGCTATCTCGATCGAAGCCAAATCATATTTTGATGATAAAAACTATGGTCTTGGTATAGACTCGTTTTATATTGGTGTAATTTGTGTAGATCCGGGTTTTGATTTCTTTTTTAGCAAGATACGTAAGAAATATAATAAAATAAGAAAATACTTGAATATGATGTAAAACTGGATTACCACACTTTTAAAAATGCGAATAATAAACAGATTTACCAGATGGTGCAGGATAGCATCCTTGATTCTTTAACAATAATTGAAGAACAGTTGGTCGGTGATTAATATTAGTACTGAGATTTTTGAGTATTTTGTAAAACGGATGTTGAACGAAGCGACAAGCTATGACACTGTTAACTGGGCAAAGTGTCTGGTAAATGAAGGCTATCATTCACTGTCGTTGGTTGCATTAGTCAATGCTAAAGAGCCATTTTCGGATGAATTGATTGATTATTACTTTGAGAAAGTATTGGAAGAACTAAAATGGGAACTTCCTGACAAGGATGAGCTTTTAAGGGAGTATATTAACTATATTTCCCAAAAGATAATTTTTGGTCAAATTGACCCGGTTGAAGCGATAGACCGAATTCGTCAAGTCATTCATGCTTTGGGATACCCGAAGGACTTACAAAGATGGATCGACTTCGTACAGAAGAATAAAATTGAGCCATTATCACCAGACATCAATACTAAATTGAAAAATGAAATATTTAAGGAAGCAGACAGACATTTAAGATCTCAATCAGTCCTAACCAGAGAATTTGGGCCAAGTACTGATGCTAAATATATGGAAAAAGAAGAACTGTTAAAGGCCGGATGTAAATATTTGATGACATCATTAGGTCTTTTTATAATTTTAGCCGTAATATCCTATTCGATGGAGACCTTCCAAAGTGACTCCATCATCTTACTCACCCTTTCATTTGGACTCACGATAGGATTTATGATGACTTTTGGCGGAGGGATTTATCTGCTAATCAGAGGCTTTTTTCGAAGGAAGGATTATAATATCCCAGTCTATGAACTCAATATAAATGTCAGCTCAAATATTAAAAAAGATGATCTTAAAGAGCTTAATTTTGATTCAACACAATTAAAAAATATTGAGCAGCTTGAAGAAGCTTTGGAGTATTTAAGATATTTTAGACAAGTAAAGAGAATTGGCATTGTCTGTGGAATATTTGGATTGATTTCACTAGGGTTTTGGTTGTTGCAATTAAAATTATCAAATATATACCTTCCACAGACAGTCTTGGCTGCGTTATTAGTTGTGGCTGGAATTTGGTTTTATATTAAGCCAACGTCTCAAAGACTAAAGATTATGGAGATTTGCCTTTTAGAAATGCCAATTATCACCTTTCTTATGTATGGATTAAATTTAGCCAATAAAGTCCCAATTAACCGCTTACTTTTTATTAATCTAATTGCTCTGGTATTAGGTGTTAGATGTCTGTTGCATTCAAGATGGTTTTCGCAATTAAATAAACCTAGTGACGGTCTGATAGAAAACACAACAGCCTTCTTGAAAAGTATCATTGATGCAAGAGACAATAAAGATGTGATTGAGTTCCAATATTGTAAGGGGATTTTATTAAACAAATGGAAAGGGAAGTTGCTTGGGAATAATGCAATTTTTGTTGAAGGCCAGATGAAGAGTGTTTTAGTGCTAAAAAAAGAAGAGGTGGTTTATCAGCAACAGGGGAACACTTTATTTGGGAAGAAAGTGATTGTTGCGGTTAATTTAGCAAATAGGCTAATGAAAGTAGTCATGGATAAAGAATCTTTCCATAAACTTGCCGCTTGGAAGCAATCAGGAGTAAGGTGATCCTCAAAATGATTTTATGGATAGTCCAACATAAAATTGTTTGGGATAAATTGTGTAGTGAAAGACGTTACAAGACGGACGGGTTTTTTGTTGATGAATATCATATTGTTCCTTATAATTGGATGGTCCTTCAAATGGAGAGACGAATTGGTCCGAAACCTCCTGACGTTAAATTTCCTGTTTGGGGATGGTATCAATGGGAAGACGCAAGACGCAAAATGCCAGACTTAAGATGCTCATCTCATTTACCAAAAGGGACAGAGGGAGTGCGTTTAAATTGATTTTGAAACGTGGCATTATGTATTAAATTATTGGTATCTTGCGCAGTCAGAAGCAGATTTTGATAGATTTGAGCAAGAATTAAAGAAGAATAATTTAGAAGTAGGACAAAAAGAACTTTTTCAAATAACCATGTTCCTTCCAGATTTGCAGAAGCTGAAACGAATGATGAGTAGAGTTTTAATACATTCTTGAAGCTTATTTATCAATAAGTCCTTAAAGAATTTTGGAGGAATTATAGATGTATTTTGGGTTCTCACAAGAAATTTCCAGAGATGTTTGTAAAAAAGGAGAGATAATTACCGCGATATCTTTAGAAGCAGAATCATTTTTTGAAGAAAAAAATTATGGTCCTGGCATTGAAATATTTGTAATAGGGATAATCTGTGTTTCTTCTGAATTTGATTCATTTTTTACGGTTCGAAAGAAGTATAGTCGGGCCAAAAAATTATTGGAGTATGACATAAAACTTGATCACGGACGATTTAAAACTGCTAATAATAGAGAGATATATATGATGGTGAAGGAGAAAACTTTAGAGTCCCTTGAAATTATCAAAGAATTAAAAGTTAAGGTTTTTAACTTAGCAGAATTCAGCGAAGACCTTAAGATCTTTTTTGAAATGAATGAAAAATTAGGCGAGATGGAAAATTTTAAACTTTAGCAAATTTTAGAGGGTGATTAGTTGATTAAAGATTATCGAAATATATGGATTGTTTCTTTGATAGTGGTTTATTCTATTGTGTTTTTTTATAAAAAATTGAAAGGCATTTTTTTGGATGAATTAATTTTATTCCATTTCATGTTAAGTGGTATTATGCTTTTAATTTTGAGTAATAAAAAAATTAATATGTTAATGGAATATTTGAAACAAAATTATTTTCAAAAATGGGAGTATTTAAATACATATCCTATTTTCGGAAGAGGATTTGTTAATGCATACAGGGTTTATAAATTTGCGAGAAATAAAGATAATTTTGAGGATCAAAAACTATTAGAACTAAAAAAAGAGTTAATTGAGTTGAAAAATTTTTCTTATATTGTTTTATTTAGTCCTATATTGGGTATTATAGCTTCTAATTTGTAATGAATAAGTTTTTGTCTTATAGTTGACCTTCAAAGAAACAAGAGTTAGATGTATTAGAGTTTTTTATATACTTTGAAGGAAAGCGAAATGCTACATTAGAAGAAATCGAATTATGGGTTAATGAAAATATTAATGACATCATTGGACGTTTTAATAATCATGAAATTGTATAATATACTTAACAAACAATAAATAATATTTTTCTTTGTAACCTTAAATAACCCGCGCCTACATAAGATTTTTTATCCAACGCCCGGGAGGGCGGTGTCAAAGAAGAAGCCGTCCACCGGGTAAAAAAGTCTTGATGTAGCATAGCACGGGAAAGTAACCTCGAAGAAGCTAGCCGTGCTACGTCCGCTTGATTCACCCGGAGCGGCACCGTCATCCTGACTAGCCTTAATCCATCAGGCTTGCCGCTCCTGGAAGTCGGCTTCGCAGCCCACCAGCCCTTATTATTCTTTGGGGATTTATTTTTTAAGTTAAACTTGGGGGAGTAGATGATTATGATTAAGTCTATATAATGGTGTAAAAAGAAGTTGAGCCAAAGCTCACACCTCGGTTAAAATATAAGTTGCCCAACAAATACCAAACCGAGGAGGATGAACCATGGCTCAGT
>Ga0209409_1001534_pt1 | contig 19536 bp, 20 predicted proteins | sample AD_JPNMR1_MetaG_FD_184424 | JGI IMG/M metagenome (GOLD analysis project Ga0209409, IMG submission 184424) | Active sludge microbial communities of municipal wastewater-treating anaerobic digesters from Japan - AD_JPNMR1_MetaG (SPAdes) (version 2) | ecosystem: Engineered > Bioreactor > Anaerobic...
TCCAAGAAAAATAGTAAAATTGGGCGATAGTTCCACGTAAGCGTCTTCAGAATAAATCTGCAGTGCGTCCAGCCCTAATGCACAGGCAATTGATGCAATAGCATTAGGACTATTGTCTACAAAAACGCCAGCACTCGTCACACCATATTCTTTACAAATGGCGATACACTCTTTTGCTGTAGTGAAGCTACAGAAGCGCGGCGATCCTGTATAAAAAATAAACCCACAGGCGCTAACGCCTAACCTGCATGCAGCTTCAACATCTTCAGGTCTGGTAAATCCGCAAAACTTAACAAACATGTGATAACTCCTGCAGTAGTTTTTGTGGATCGTTTGCTTTCATGAGGGCAGTTCCAACTAAAAAGGTAGTTGTTCCTGTTTGCTCTTTTATTCGCTGTAGTGTTTCAGGATTATTGATACCACTGGCACAAATCGTTTGGATATTATCTGGAATACTTTTCAGTGTGGCAATGGCTATGTCATATTCAAGTTCAAGTGTGTTCAAATTCCGTATATTAACCATTATATAATCAGGTTGTAAGGTAAGAACGCTATCAAGTTCAGATATTGTGTGCACTTCAATAAGTGGCAATAGTCCTTTACTCGTAGTATATGTAAAAAGATGATGTAATTCGTCAGAAGTAAGCAAACTAGCAATAAGCAGTATCATATCTGCACCAGCGTTGTATGCAATATCAATCTGCTCCGGATAACATATAAACTCTTTGCACAACACTGGTAACCTAACAGCATCAGCCACATGGTATACATCATCAAAGCTTCCGTTAAAATAGTAACTATCGGCTAAAACGCTTACAGCTTTTGCACCGGCCTTCTGATACAGTGTTGCCTGTGTGGCAGGGTCAACGTCTTTGATGGTGCCAGCTGATGGTGAAGCCTTTTTCACCTCTGCAATAATATTAATGGAGCTATCGCACACTAAAGGAAAAATGGGGCGATTGCGTTTTGGAAATTTTTGTAGTAGATTAATAACATCAGCACGCTGCTGTAATTTTTTACGTTTCATCATTGCAAGTGAAAACATGGTTTAGCCTTCCTGTAGTTTGGTAAGTGTTTGTGCAACGCTACCGCTATGGATGACGTCAAGCGCTACCGTGTAATTATCTTCTATGGATGAATCATCATCCAGTACAAAAAGCGCCAGTGCTGTATTCAGTGCTAAAAGTTTGCTAAGTGGGGTGAGTGTAGTATTATTTATCGTTTCAATAAACAGTGTTGCATTTTCCTGCGGTGATAAATCTTTAGGGATAGCATTGGCTTCATCGTTACTTAAAAATTTTTCTGGATTAATGGTAAATGTGCTGATCTTGTTATTACAAATTTCAACAACATGGGTTGGATGTAGTGGTGATACCTCATCCATGCCATTTGCAGAAGAATAAAGTATCAGGCGCTCATATCCTAAAGGCAATGCAGCCTGTGCATAAACTTCTAAAAATGAAGGGTGAAAAACGCCAATCATTTGACGTTTTGGTTGTAATGGATTGGTAAGCGGCCCTAAATAATTGAATATAGTGCGCACACCCAATTGTTTCCGTACCGGGGCTGCATGTTTCATGGCAGGATGGTAATTGGGTGCAAACAAAAATATAAATTTATGTTTGTTAAAATAGCGCACTGCATCCTGCCCAGAAAGGTTTACCGGTATATTCAGGGCTTCATAAAAATCAGCCGAGCCACTTTTGCTGGTAACCGAACGGTTGCCATGTTTTGCAATTGGGTAGCCCATGGCGTTAAGAATAATGGCAACAGCGCTTGATATATTAAATGAATGTGAGTGATCGCCACCGGTGCCGCAGGTGTCAAAGACGCTTTCAGTGATGGGAAGGCTTACTGCAAATTTCCGCATTGATTTAATGGCACCGCTGATTTCCTCGGGTTTTTCCCTGCGTACTTTCATTGCAGCAAGCACTGCCGCTAGTTCAATCTGTGATATCCTGCCATCAAAGATAGAATCAAACAGATATTCGGATTGTTCCATGGATAATGTGTTGCCTTCAATTGTTTGCGTTATAAGCTGTTCTGTATTCATAAGATCCTCCTGTAAAATTTTTTAAAATCTGTAATCCGTACTCTGATGCGTACGATTCGGGGTGAAACTGTACACCCCATATAAATTTTGTTTTATGTTTTAAAGCCATGATTTCACCATCGCTTGAACGGGCTTCAATGCTAAGGCAGTTGGGGAAGTCAGTTTCACTTACCACCAGTGAATGGTAACGGGCAGCGGTAAATTGTTGTGGAATGTTGTGAAATAGTTTTCCGCCATAATGTTGAATTATATCAGTTTTACCGTGCATGATTTTTTTTGCATGAACTATTCTACCACCATATACATACCCAATTGCCTGCATGCCCAGACACACACCCAGAATGGGTATATCATGAATGTTTTGAATGACGGTTACTGTAATGCCTGAATGCGCTGGGGATGAAGGGCCTGGTGATAAAATGATACCGGTATAGTTGTGGAAATTAATTGACTCAAAATTCGCATCGTTGCGGTAAACATCCACATCTTCTCCCAGTATGCGCATGTACTCAACCAGATTATAGGTAAATGAGTCATAGTTATCAATTATACAGAACATTACACAATCTCCTTTACCATAGTTTTTGATTTTGCAAACGGCAGGCTTACCGAAAGCGCTTTAAGTTTATGTACTATTTCATTAAATTCATTCTCCGGAATACTATCGTACACAATGCCAGCACCCGCCTGTAAAAATGACCCTTGAGGTGAAAAGACAGCTGTCCTGATGGTAATACAGGTATCCATGGTATTGTTAAATCCAATGTAGCCCACACACCCGGCGTAAATGCCGCGGGGATGCGGTTCAAGCTGGTCAATAATTTCAATAGCGCGCACCTTGGGGGCTCCGGTTACTGTGCCAGCAGGAAAGGTATGGCGCAGTACATCACTTAAACTAATCCTGTCATCGAGTGTAGCAGTAACGTTTGAAACCAGGTGAATAACGTGCGAATAATCTTCCGGTTGCATAAACTGAGTTACCTGCACGCTTCCCGGCTTTGCAATGATACTTAAGTCATTGCGTGCTAAATCAACAAGCATCAGGTGTTCTGCGCGTTCTTTTTCATTGTTAAGCAAAATCTCTTTGTTTTTTTTATTCTGAGTCTTTGTTTTCCCCTGGGCGATAGTTCCTGCAATTGGCCTTAATGTAGCATTAGTGTCCTGTACTTTAACGTGAATCTCAGGCGAGCTTCCGGTAACAGTAAGATCGCCGTGTTTCATGTAAAACATGTATGGCGATGGGTTGACCTGCCTCAGTTTAAGATAGAAACGATAGGGATCAACAGGTTCATTGATGAGCGCACGCATGCTCAGCACCACCTGCAATGCCTCGCCGTCTTCAATTAAGGTTTTTGCCTGTGACACTTTTTCCATGAATTCGTCTGGTGAACTGGTGAAATCTAAGTCAATTGATTCAGAGTATGCTGGCAGATATGGCAGCGAAGTTGAGGATAGTGTATTGATAATGGTGTCTTCATAGGTATGAAGGCATTGTATTGCCTGGTTATAGGCTGATTCAATGCTGCCATCATGTGTATAGATACATGTAGCAATGTAGTATGTATTGTATTTATTGTCATAGCAGATGAAGTCATCAATATGGTGCAGCACCATTAATGGATGCAGTGTGTCCTGGTGTATGAATTGTCGCAGATGACCGGTGTAGTTAACCAGGTCATACGCAAAATAACCTGATAGGCCTCCGTTATATGAACCAAAGCGTTTAAAAGAAGGTGAGCGATAGCGGGCAATATATGTGTCAATAAAATCGAAGGGATCAGAACAGAGAATTTTTTTTGTTTGAGAACTATCGCTTATAACAATATGGGGAGGGCTAAATAATAGTGTTTGTGCCGGATTAAAACCTAAAAACGAAAATCTACTTTGCTTTTTGTTTTGCTTAGCACTTTCAAAGAAGATACAGTCGCCATTGTTGATAAACGATTTCAGTATCAGCAAAAGGCCCGGATGAGAAAGATTAAGCTCCTTATAGATAGGGATGCGATTGTATGTACTACACAAACTTTTGCACTGTTGTAATGTTGGATACATGGTATTACTCCTTGCTGTAAAATAAAAAAGCCGTGGATTGGTTTAACCCACGGCCATAGTGCCATAAAAAAGCCGTGGGTTTGATGTCCACCCACGGCTTTGCCATTTTCATTTATACAATAATAGCCCTTCAGGTGGACATCATGTTTGTCCACCACCACCAGCTATTGTTAACTGCAAATGTTACCAGTGTTATCTTCATTGCTGTGTTACGTTTAATGCCTTTAAAATTATATCGTTAAATGACATAAAAACTAGAAATAAAAAATGTCAACAATTTTTTATTTTTTAATATTTACATCATCTGTCTGATGTTTATCTATGCTCTGTTCCACAGGGCATGATTGCGAAAGTCAGGTACGAATACCAAGCTTTGGAAATACATAAATATTCAAAGCAAACCACAATGCCATAAGGATCAAAAACCATATTGCTTCTTTCATACGTGCACCTTTTACATTTTATCCACAGGATGAACCTGTATCAACCATAAAACCAGCACCATACGGTGTGTCCACAAAATCTATGGTAATGTTGGTTCCAGCATCCATAAACCGTGCAATATCGCTGTCATACATTACGGGGATTTCGTTTGCAATTACTACTGTATCTTTTGTGTTTTCTGACTCATCCAGAGCCAGTCCCAGACGGGGGCCGCCTCATCCAATACCGGCAAAAACAAGTCTTAATCCAGGCTGCTTAAATTCAACATCTTTGGCAGCTTCAATAATTTTTTGTTTAGCTGAATCTGTAATAGTTATGTTCATGATAAAACCTTTACAATAATTTTATATAATAATAAAATACTAACATTTTTGGGATTTTCAAGTATTTTTTTGTTTATATGGCACTAATTATTGCTTTTTTCCAATATTGTTGACAGGCAATCATGTATTTTGTATAGTTTTAATACGTGAAGTAAAAGGTAAAGCATATATGTTAACATTTGAAATAGAAGCCTTACAAAATATTAAAGAAAGGCTATTGCAAAAAATTCCTGATCACTTTGTATGCATGTATGCATTTGGTTCACGTGTACGGGGTGATTTTACTGCTGATTCTGATTTTGATGTGCTTATAGTAGTTAAAAACAAAACACCACAAATTGAAGATACAATCGTTGGAGTAATTGTTGAAGAAGAATTGCAGCATGGTATATCATTTACTCCACTCATTAAAGATAGCAAGTCATTTGAATTAGAACAACAATATCACACTCCATTCTATAGTAATATAGTAAATGAAGGTATACAATTATGACATTGTCATCGGAAGATAAAAAGACGTTAAGTCAATTTAGATTACAGAAGGCAAAAGAATTTCTTGATGATGCAGAAAAAAATTATGATGATGGACGGTATAGAACTTCAGTAAACAGAAGTTATTATGCTGCGCTCAATGCTGCACGTGCAATTCTGATACTTGAGGGGGCAAATCCTGAAACACACGACGGGGTAATTACAATGATGAGTTTGCGTTTTGTAAAAAAAGGTATACTCCCTTCAGAAGTGATTAAATCTTTTAAAATACTGCTATCGCGTAGAACTGATGTTGATTATGGTGATTTTGATTCTATTGATAAAGAAGATGCCCTTGATTCACTTAATGGTGCAAAAACCTTTATACAGGCAATTGAACAGGCAATGAAAAAAATAATTGTATAATAGTAATACTGCTTACTGTAAAGCCTGTTAACAGTAACTATCGCTCATGCTTAATACACAATATCCAGCACTTCCTCAAAATAGCTTACAAAGCGCGCATCAATGCCTTTCTTGATATGTTCGGGTAATTCATCAAAATCTTTTTTATTCTCAGCAGGGTAAATGATGGTTTTAACCTTTGCTCGTTTAGCTGCAAGGGTCTTTTCTTTTACTCCTCCAATAGGAAGCACTCTTCCGGTAATGGTAAGCTCGCCGGTCATTGCCACACTTTTTTTAATGGGCTTATTTTTAGCAAGTGAGTACAGTGCTGTAGCCATAGTAATACCGGCTGAAGGACCATCCTTGGGGGTAGCGCCTGCTGGTACATGCAGGTGTATAAAATGATTTTCAAAGAAATTGGGATCAATGCCAAACTGCTTAACTTTGGAGCGAATATATGAATAGGCAATTTCTGTTGATTCTTTCATAACATTGCCAAGCTGTCCTGTTTGTGTAAAACCCTTTGTTTTTGATGGTATTGCGGTTGCTTCAATATACAGCGTTGCACCACCTAAGCTTGTCCAGGCAAGCCCCATGACCACCCCCGGAATTGGCTTTTTATAGAGTGACTCATCGGTAAAGCGGGGTTTGCCCAAAAACTCTTCTAAATTTTGTGTTGTGACAGTAACTGTTGATGTTGTCCCTTCAATGATTTGTCGGGTGGCTTTTCGCATAATCTTTTTTATGTTATTTTCCAAACTTCGAACACCTGCTTCACGCGCATAGCCGTCTATAATATTTTTCAGAGCTGCTGTGTCTATCTTAACCTCGCTTTTATACAGTCCATGCTCTTTAAGCTGCTTGGGTATGAGGTATCGCTTTGCTATCTCCAATTTTTCCTCAAGTATATAACCGGATAGATGCATGATTTCCATACGGTCCATCAAAGGCAGGGGAATGGTGTCTAATTGGTTGGCGGTTGCAATGAAAAGGATATTTGATAAATCATAGCGAACGTCTAAATAGTGGTCAAGGAACTGTGAATTCTGTTCAGGATCAAGTACTTCCAGTAATGCTGACGCAGGATCGCCCTGAAAGCTAGCACCAATTTTATCAATTTCATCAAGCATGATGACCGGATTTGATGTTTCTACCACCTTAAGACTCTGGATAATTTTCCCGGGCATTGCCCCAATGTATGTTCTACGGTGACCTTTGATTTCAGCTTCATCACGCATACCACCAAGTGAAAAGCGATAAAATTTTCGGTTCAATGCTGCAGCCACTGATTTGCCAATAGATGTTTTACCAACACCGGGAGGTCCAACAAAACAAATTATTGAACCGGTAATACTGCCCTTCTTTTTACCAGCACTGATAAATTCTAAAATTCTGTCTTTGATATCCTGTAGCCCGTAGTGATCACGGTCCAGAATTTTTTTTGCTTTGTGAATATCGTAATTATCTTCGGAATAAATGCCCCATGGCAAAGATGTTAACCAGTCCAAGTAATTTCGGCTTACGCCATATTCTGCTGAATGTGGCTCAAGAACTTTTAATTTTTCTAATTCTTCGTTAAACCGTTTTAATGCCTCTTCACTTAATTTGAGTTTTTTTACACGTTCTTCAAACTTTTCAATTTCAGAAGTTTTTTCATCTTTTTCAAGTCCAAGTTCTTTTTTGATTTCTTTAAGCTGTTCCCGCAAAAAGAATTCCTTCTGGTTTTTGGCAATGCGTTCTTCTATTTGCTGTGAAATTTTTTTCTGTAATTTTGACAGTTCCAGTTCCTTTTTTAGAAGCAGGAGTACCTTTTCAACGCGCGCTTTAACATCAAATGTTTCAAGGATGTCTTGAACCTCAGCTGGTTCGGCTGAAGTAAGGGATGCAACAAAATCAGCTAATTTACCTGGGTCTTCCAGGCTAAAGCGGTTTAAGAAAAGTTTGAGCTCTTCCTGAAACAGTGAATTGGATTTTATTAATTCTTTTACCGATGAAAGGATTGCAGCTGAGTAGGCTTTCATCTCATCAGTTGGCTCAAGCTCAGGTTCGTAATAATGGTCAACCTTCCAGCGGATAACAGGTTGTTCAGTTACTACCTGTGCCAGAGTGAAGCGCTTTAACGCATTAACCATTACCTGTATGGTGTTTTCATCGATAGGTGCTATCTTCAATACCTTGATGGTAACGCCAACCTTATAAAGGTCTTCAGATGTTACCATGCCTTCACGCTGATTTTGAATCAGCACCACACCACCAATTTTATGTTCAGATTCAGCAATGGCACGCGCAGTATTCAGCATAGTATCACCGGTAAGAACCAGTGGTACCATCATGCCAGGGAAAATAGGCCTGTGTGATATAGGTATGATGGGAATAATTTCGGGCAAAATTTCAGATGGCAGTATCAGGTGCTTTGACTCAACAACATGATTTGAATCATCCGGCATAGGGTTTCACCTCTTGTAATCTGTTTTTGCTTATAATGTAGCATTGCAGGTTTAAAAATCAAGATAATTTCTTTTTAGCTAGTTCTCTTTGGGAGCAGGCAAACATACTGGGTTTTAGTCCCATAGGACTAAAAATTTTGAAAAAAAAGACTTTACATATTAATTGAACAAAATAATATAACAAAAGCAAAGAGTATATTATATTATCATTAAAACTACATAGTTCCGTGGAGTTTAACAATGAAGCTAAAATACTACTCCATTCCTTTTTTAATAGCTTTTGTAGCATGCTGTATACATGCCTGTAAAGGGCAGCAGAAAACACTTTCCGGTGTTATAATTTTTGCACAGGGTGATGTGACTATTATTCAGAATGATGTCAATAAACCAGCAGGTATAGGAGCTAACGTTAATCCCAATGATATCATTGCAACTGGCAATCAATCTATTGCTGTTGTTCAGATAGCTGACAGAGCAATTGCCCATATTGGCAGTAACAGTAGGGTTGTTGTACAATCGCTGCTTGATACATCAGTGACACTGTATCTTGAAAAAGGTGAGGTTATATCTAAAGTAGAGCGCCTTCAGAAAGGGCAGGAGTATTCAGTTAAGGCACGTTCTGTAGTTGCCAGTGTTCGCGGCACACAATTTTTGGTGAAAGCTGATGAAAAGATTGGCAAGGTAGCTGTCCATACGGGCAGTGTCAGTGTAAAGCCAATTATAGAAGCTGAAGAGGTAGAAGTAGCAGAAATCAAGGAAACAATAGTGGAAGGGGGCAAGGAGGCGATAGTAACTGTTGAAGAAGAAAAGGTAGCTAAAGAAGTGCCAGTTACTGTTCAGGAAATTTCTGTAAAAGACAAAATGAAGATAGAAACTGCTGCAAAAATAGAAGTTGTACCACAGGAAGTTTTAGCAAAACCAGAATCGCTTGAAAAGGTTCAGGAAACCATAAAACAGAATGTGGAAAAAATAGAAAAGATTGAGACGTTAAGTGAAAGTGAAATTAAACAGCAGATAAAGAAAGAACGAATAGAACGCTTGATGCAGCAAAAAACGCGTACACTGGAAGAGATTAAAGAAGCATGTGAACGTATAGATGTTGTAAAACTGTATTCGGGCAAGACAATACAGGGGGCAATAATAGACAGAACAAATGACTATAAGATATTAACTACAACAGGCGTTGTTGAGGTGCCAAAGAAAAATGTACGGTCAGTTAGTGTATTGCGATAATGTTTGGAAGTTTTTTAATTAGTATAAATGCATTATATCAATTAGTCATATGATGAAATACATTATATTATACAGGAGTTTATTATGATAAAGAAATATAATATTAACTCCTTAGTGCAGACAGTTATTGTATGTGTCATGATTGGCATTGTGTTTATATCAAATTCTGCTTTTGCAGAATCCATATTTTTGAAGGATGGAAGTATCATTGAAGGTGATATAGTCAAAGAGACCGATAAAGTCACGACGGTAAATACAAGGGAAGGGAAGACAGTCACGATACAGCGGAAGGATATTTTAAGGACGCTGGTAAATGAAAGCTATAAGACAAAGATGTATATTATGAAAAGTAACAAGGAGGTATTGGGGGTATACATAGTAGAAGAGGATAATGAGAGCTATACGTACAGGACAGAGTTGCAATCAGCAGAGGAATATAAGATAAATAAAGATGATGTATTATTTGTTTCAAAGATACCGCCCAAGGATTTTATAGATGAGGAGGTACAGAAGAAAGCAGCGGAATTAGGGATAAAGAAGAAGTATACACGGGAAGAGAACCTGAAATGGCGCGCACCATTTATGCGTTTTGGGTATTCAAACTTTGGAGTTTATGTGGATTCTGATGTTAATGATGCATATTCCGATAGCCGTAATATCAATGCTTTCATTGATATATTCCCCTGGCGGTTTAGAAATGAAAGCGGGAATGGATTTGATGCCATGATAAGAGCACGTCTTGTAGGCAATTTTGATGAAATTAATCCCACTGATCCAAGAACACAAACATTTTTAAAATTATATCAAGTTACTTTAGACGAAAGCTATGAATCCAAACTCAACATTGCTCAGATTTGTGGTGGAGTCAGATATGCCTACAGCATGTATTATGGTGTTTTGATACAACCCTATGTGTATGGATTATTGCAATTGTTTGTATTTCATGATGAAATAAAAATTGAATCTCTTAATTCAGATGCTTTTGATGAACGGGTGTCATCGTCAAAATTAGGATACCAGTTTGGTGCAGGAGTTGATTTTGGAATAACCTCATACGTTGGTTTGTTTATTGAAGGAATGTATAGCTACATTGGCGCAAAATTTCCCGATGGTAAAACAAGAAATGTTGATGGGTATTATATTTACTACGGCGTATCCTGGCGCACCAGTTATGGGTTAATTGAGTAGATTATTAGTATAGTATAGTGATGAAAAATATTTGACTACAGTGATCTGGCATATAGTGTAGTGACAGGCCATGCAAGTATGCAGTATATTATTATAATTTGTAGTAGCACTCTATGAAAAAGCTTGAACGAAAAATTGTTGCAAAAAAATCTTTAAAAGAAGTTGAAAGTGAATATATTGAAGCAACACCGGAAGAACGTATAAGTATGGTGTGGGAAATTACTTGTGACACATGGGCTTTTATGAGTGATACAAATGTTGAACGAAGATTACAAAGAAATATTACAGCTGTTATCCGAAGAAGGCGCTAAATACATAATTGTTGGTGCTTATGCGCTGGCAGCACATGGATTTCCGCGAGCAACGGGTGATATTGATATATGGGTAAAACCTGATATTGATAATGCAAAAAAAGTAATTAAAGTATTAAAGCGTTTTGGTTGCCCTCTTTATGATCTTACTATAGATGATCTGATAACCAAAGGCTCAATATTTCAGATAGGGGTTGCTCCAAGAAGAATTGATATTATAACGGCAATTGATGGTGTTGAATTTGACGAAGCATGGAGTGATTATATTACAATCACAATTGAAGATATTAAGATTCCCATTCTTTCATTAGATAAGTTGATAAAAAATAAAGAATCAACTGGTAGAGAAAAAGATGCTATTGATGCAAAGTATTTAAAGGAGTTTAAAAATAAGAAAAGAAATAGTGACAACGTAAATAATTTTTAAAGAGAAAATGAGTCATTGCAAGAAACAGGCGTTGCAATATAATATATTTTTGTCATCCTGAGTGCAGCGAAGGATCTTCTTATTTAAGTGAGATTGCTTCGCTGGCGCTCGCAATGATAGTAGGGTATAAAAAAGATTCAAAAAGCCTTTAATCATAGATGAAATTCAATATGCACCACAGTTATTGCGTCATATAAAAGTTGAAATTGATATTAACAGAAAAAACAACGGACAATTTTTTATAACAGGATCACAAAAATTTTCACTCATGGAAGGTGTTTCCGATAGCCTGGCAGGACGAGTGGGCATTCTTACATGACATACGCTTTCACTTAAGGAAATTCAAACAAAATATTTTTTCTTGATACCGGACTTTTGTTATATCTTCCAGGAATAAAATCAGAAAAAGAATTGCTAAATAGTCCTTTGTTGGGAAATATTTTTGAAACGTTGTGTTTGGGGCAAATAATACGTTATTATACCAATCAGGGTATTAATCCCGATATATATTTTTTTCAAGATGCATATGGTCATGAAATTGATTTTGTTATTCCTTCAGGAGAAAAACTTACCCTTATTGAGTGTAAATGGTTATTCCCTTTAGATAAACGAAAAGAAATTGTTTCTAAGATTAAACAGATCATTCCACAGGAAAAAATAAAAAAAATTGTGATTTTGAGTTCACAAAATGAAGAAGCTGCATTAGAAGATAAGCTTTTCCTTTATGGGTGTCATGATCCTGATAGATTTTTACGTGATTGATAAAAAACTAATTGCCAAAATAATTCCTGTATGTAAATATAAACGGACAATGTGGATTCCATAAGCAGGTATGACATGTCTACCGTTGAGCTAAAAATTAAAGGATATCATTTGGACCTTTTTGGTCGCGTAAGCAATCAGCGTTTTCTGGACTTTTTAGAGGATGCTCGCTGGAGCTATTTAGATACTATTGGCCTGAACTATGATGAATTTGCAAAACGTGGTGTATTCCTTGCAGTGGTTAATATAAATGTTAATTTCCGCGCCCCTTCGTTTCTGGGTGATGTGCTGATTATTGAAACAATGGTAGATAGGATTGGCAATCGCAGTATAACAGTTAAGCAAAAGATGTACAATAAAAAAACCGAACAAATAATTTTGGATGCCGAAGTGGTATATGTCATAGTGGATCTGGCAACAGGTAAATCCATACCAATAGATAATGAAATGCGGCAACTGTGGCTGGAGCTATCGAACAAAAAAAATACACATTAAAAAATTTGATTGCTATGCATACCACTTTACTGTATTATATTCCACAAGGTTGAGTATCCATTATGGAAGAGGGCATAATGAGAAAATATATCCGTTATGATAAGCTGTCCGCAGAGATTAAAGATGCAATATACAAATATTGGGAAGCAGCAAAACAAAATAAACCTGATATTGCATTAGATGATGCTATGGAGGACTGGTTTTTGCATCAGTTTGATGCATTTATGATTGCCAAATATCACACTCAGGGCGATAACATGCGCAAGCATTTTCGCCTGGATGTTGAAATACCTATACGGGTGGTGGAGCTTCTTATTGAATCTTCAAAAGATGAAGCCGAAGCGCTGGAGCTAATAGGCACAATTGTGAATATCAGCAAGGGTGGGCTTTATTTTATATCGGACATTCCGCTTGAGCTTTCTTCAATCATCAGGGTGGTTATTGATTTCAGGGCGGTTGATAATGAGCTAACTGATATTGAGGCACTGGCAATGGTAGTGCGCCATGACAGGCGAGAAGATAATCGATACGGTATTGGCGTTATGTTCAGCAGTATTTATGATAACGGCAAGCGCAACCTCAATATATTTATTTTAAAAAATCTTTCGTATTATCTTTATTCCTGATTATTTCCCCAGTGTGTCAATCTCTGCTTTAAGCCCGCTTTTTGTAATATCATAGTAATAACAATACCGTGTAGAACATGTTGAATCCCTTTTTTTCAAAGTACCATACACCGTAATGGTTGTCATAAGGTGGTTATGCATTTTTGAATCAAAAACTTTATTTCGAGAAATAATATAATTTTTTAAAGAAACAAATGCACGTTCCTGGCCTTTTTGCTGTATTGATAGCTCATCATAGTGCTCTTCAGCAGGAATTATTACGATAACCCTGAATGTGTTGTTGTCAATAAATCCTTCTTTCTCATACTCAAAAAGAAGAGCATTGTTTTCTTGGGGTGGGATGTTGGTAACTGTTTTTTTGGAGGCACATGAAGATATATAACAAATCATAGGCAGATACAAAAGCAGACTAAAAAAAATTAATCGTATATAAGAAATCATATTAACCCCAATTATCCTTGTTATTTGCACTGTAAGGTTGCCAGTTTTTGCTGCAACCCCTTTTCATATATCCGCACAACTGCAGTTTCACTGAAATCTTCATTAAAATAGGTAACTACAATGACTTTATTATCAATACACTGTTTTAATTGTTGTAGCAGGCATTGCTGGAAGCTATCGGTAACAGATATACCCTGTAATTGTGCGGTAACATTAATAAGGGTATCATAACATTGCTTTTCAAGTGATTGCATTAAATTAATATGTGCACTTTCTCTGGATGCAACCAATCCTTCAATGCCAGGATCGGGTTTTGCGGTAATGATACACTGGTAACAGTTGTCGTTAAGAAAACCCTGGGTGGTAATATCGTTACTTAACGATTTAATGTATGATTGATTATGTGTGCATGATAGAAGGATTATCAAAAGCAAGAAAGCAATAATGGTAACAGTTTTAGGAACATTCATAAAAGGTGGTTGGACATTTGAAAATAAGCATTTAAGCATTGGTTTACCATTAATATAGTATCATCAATATAATATACAAAAATATAACAAATCGTTATATGTCAAATAAAAAATGGTATTGTTACTGCTTCTTCAACATTGTAATAATATCGCGTATCTGGTCAGCTTTTGGGTGATTTGGCTTCATTGATAAAAGCTTTTCAAAATGATAGATAGCTTTTTCATTGTTTTTAAGCTTCCGGTAATAGATCATGCCAAGCTCTTCATGTGCATCAGATAGTGAACTGTTTATCTGCAGTGAACGTTCAAATTCTTTTACAGCCTGTTCAAAAACGCCCTTTTCCTTATAGGCAATACCTAAAAAGAAATGTGCCTGATCATTCATTGGTGAAAGATCAATAGCAGTTTTATATTCTTCAATAGCTTCATCATTCATGTTAGCAGATAAGTATGCATTTGCTAAGTTATAGTGGGCCTCAAAGGATTTGGGGTCATTAATAGTAGCCTGTTTGAATTGCTCTATGGCCTTGTCATGCAGTTTGTTCTTTTTATACAGGTTGCCTAAGTTGATGTAAGCTTTAGTATAGTTTGGGTTTTTAGTGATAGCTAATGAATAATATTCAATTGCCTTATTATCATCACCAAGCCCCTCATATGCCTTACCTAATTCATACAGCGTTGGTGGATCATCATTCTTAATTGATAATGCTTTAGTGTAGAATGAAATAGCCTGTGTGTAATTCTGCTTTGTGGCTGCAATAAGCCCTAAGTTGAAAAGTGCCTGGAAGTATTCAGGGTCAGCTTCAAGTGTTTTGTTGTAGAATGTTTCAGCGTTTGAATACGATTTCATTTCATGATAGGTTTCGGCTATCTTGAACAATGTGTCAGGATTATTGGGCCTTAATTCCCTGTCTTTGGTAAAATAATCAAGTGCCACCTTATAATTCTTCTGTTTAAGATAGATATCACCTAAATTAAAATATGCCCTATCTAAGTTTGGATCCTGTTCTATGGATTGTTTTAAGTCTTTAATAGCTGCCTGGAGATTATTCATTTTATATTGAGCAAGGCCTCGTGCATAGTATGCCTTTGCAAATACGGGTTTTTCTTCTATGGCTTTTGTAAATTCATTAACTGCAGGGCTGTATTTCCCTTCAGAATAATAGATAAGCCCTAAATGATAGTGGGAATCAGCATTTTTGGGGTTAGCAATAATTGCATTCTGGAAAGATTTTTTTGCTTCATCATCCATCTGGTTATGATAATAGATGCGTCCCATCCAGTAATGCGAATGGTCGTCGGTTTTATCAAGCTGTGTTGCTTTGGCGTATGCCTTCAGCGCTTCATCGTATTTTTTTTCTGCACGATATTTATCTCCAAGTTCACGCCATTTGAGTGCCGAATCATTGACAGGATTTACCGGTGTCGTTTGAGGTGTTGGTTGTGATAAATCTTTTGAATCTTTATCTCTGCTAATTACCTGTTGTGCTGAGGGTTCTGTTGTTTCTTTTGTTGCTACTGCAAGTTGTTGTGTATCAGGCCCACCAATAATAGAAGGTTTTTGTAATTTTGAAAGGGCATGTGCATATTTGTTTTTTAGATTTTTGTCATTACTGTTATAGCTTAAAGCCTGTTTGTAATAATCGACTGCTTTAGCCCAGTTGCCCTGTGAAGCATAGATGTCGCCTAATCTCTCGGCAGATAATGCATCGCCAGGATCTTTTGACAGCGCTGTAGAATATGCACCAACAGCTTCAGGTATTTTATTCTGGGCAAGGTATGCATTGCCTAATGCACGGTAATATTTACCTGTGCCCGGTGAAAGAGTTATTGCTTTCTGGTATTGAGGGATAGCTTTAGCGTACTGCTTTTTATGCATATACAGATTGCCTAAGTTGTAGTATCCTTCGGGATCAGAAGGATTGGCTTTAATGCCTTTTTTCAGGATTTCTTCTGCACCTTTATAATCACCTTTTTTCATTCGTTGTTGTGCTATGTTCCAGTAGCTTTCCTGATACTGGGGAGCAACGGCAATAGCGCTTTTATATTCTTTAAGGGCTTTGTCTAATTTTTCCTGTGTATCATATACATTTCCCAATTTATTATAGGCTTGGGGATATTTAGGGAAGTACTTTTTGGCAAGTTCCAGTGTTTTAATGGCATTTTCATAATCGCCTTTGAGGGCATAGGCATGTCCCAATTCGTTTAATGCATTGTAATTATCAGGTTGCAGTGCCAGTGCTTTTTTATAGTAGTCAATTGCTTTGTCCAGATTACCTGTTTCTTTATAAAGATTTCCTAACTTTATAAGGGTATCAACATCATTGGGATTTGTTTCCAGAATCTTTTCATATAATTCAATTTGCTTAAGCCGTATATCAACGATATCCTTTAGAGCATCCTTGGGTCGAGAAAGAAAATAATATCCGCCAAATAGCAGTAATAGTATTACTGCAACAACACCTGCAATTTTCAGATTGCGGTAACGGTCATAATAGTATGCCATAATGGTACCTCTGGTATGTTAAATTATCTTATAATTCATCATCACGGTATATTTCTTCAAGCTTGTTCTTTGTCTTCTTTGTTTCGTGCCCGGCCCTTTTATCCTGTGCTTCACGCTGCACATCGTCAAGTATTATTCCACCTAAATGCAATGCTTCTTCAATGGATACATCGCTTCCTGGTGGTGGTAACACAAATTTTGGGTCTTTTAATAATTCAATGACCCTTTTTATTTTTTCATATTGTGGGTCTTCTGGAGCTATCGCCAAAAATTTTTCCCATGACTCAATGGTTTTTTCTTTATCCCTGAGCAGCATTAAATACGTCAGGCCAATATGGTAGTAAGCAAATTTAAGCTGTGGATTAAGGCTGAATGCTTTTTTAAAATATGCAAGTGCTTCTTCCGGCTGCTTTTTATAATAATATACCTGTCCTATTCTGAATGCATCTTCGGCGCTTTTTGGATTCAATTCCAGAGCTTTAATATACAGCTGCAATGCACCGTCATAGCGTTTTTTATATAAAAAAATATCACCCAGGTATGAATACGCCAGGGCATTTTCAGGATTGTTTTTCAACTCTTCCTGAAATAAGAGTTCGGCTATCTCAAATTTTTGCTGATAGAAATATTTAACACCCTTTTTAAAAGGGGTATCATCATCCTTTTTTGCAGCAAAGGATATGGTATATGCGATAGTTACTGATAAAAGGGTTATCAGACAGGATAAAGCTATTTTCTTCATAGAAGTATTTCCAGTATTATTATCGGTAATATGACGATAACAGAATACATAAAAACAGTATAAGCGCATCAACATGCAAAAACTGTAACAAAAAAGAACAGCATCATTGCACAAAAAGCTACTATAAACCGTTTCCACTCAAAATTCATGTAGACCTCCATTGAAAATAATATTTATTCTCTGTGTCATTTCGAATTCCGATTTTATCGGGATGAGAAATCTTGAAAGACTTTAATGTAATTCTGAGGATACAAAGTGCCCGAAGAATCTCATGATTATAGCATTATATTCTTCATTCCCATTTCATCGGGATGCTGTTGTAAAAAAAAGATTTCTCCTCACTGCGTTTGTCGAAATGACAGTATGAAAACATTCGTCGAAATGACAGTGTGAAAACATTCATCAAAATGACAGTGTAAAAACATTCGTCGAAATGACAACGTATAAAACATGAATAACCACATTATTTCCATGGGCAACTCTTTAAAAATAATGAATAAAATACATCCTGTCAAGCAACACAAAAATAAAAAAATATACTGTTGACATTTTAAAGATATTGTTCTACATTTACTGCCAATGTAAATGGAAATTCCCATGCCTAAAGAAGGATTTAAAACAGCAAAACAAAAAAATGACTGTATTGAAGCAATAATTCAGGAATTGGTGAACCGCAATGGTTTTCTTATTGTAGGACATACTAATCCTGATGAAGATTGTGTTGCTTCTATGATAGCATTTTCCCTGCTTGCAAAAAAATTTGATAAGCAGGTAAAAATTTTTTCGTCAAAAAAAATACAGGAAAACTTCAAGTACCTTGTTGATATTGCAATGTATAACCGCATAGACGTTGTCACAGCAATACCCCGCTCATTTGCCGTTGACACAATTGTTATTTGTGATACTGCCAAACCTTCCATGATTGATGCCAACAGAACTATACTGCAGATGCTTAAAAAAAGCACTATTAGAAAAATAGAAATAGACCATCATATTGGAGCCGATAGTGACTATGCTGGTGATCCTGGTTACAGGCTAGTAACCGAGGCATCAAGTGCAAGTGAGCTTGTTGGGCAGATTGCGCTGAAACTGAGGGCAAAGAAAGAAATCTTAAAAAAATATGTTATTCTGGATCCACTGTCCCGAAACCTGGTGCTTGCAATTTTAACAGGCATTATTGGTGATTCACAGATGGGACGGTATTTGAAATCATCACGAGAAAAGCGGATGTACAGGATATTCAGTACACTGTTTAATGATATATTAAGTACATCCACAATAAAAGAATCAAATATCACCAATATGAATCAGATCTTTGAACAGTTGAAACAGGCATCTGAAAAAGAAAAACATTGTTTCCAGTTTATAAAGAAAAAAAGCAAGGTGTATAAATCAGTTGGATATGCAATGCTGACAGAAGATGACATGCGCTATCTCTATGAAAATTTTGATGATGATGATATTATTTCAACTACACGAACGTTGGCTGACATGCTTGCTGAAGATTCCGGGAAGGTGGGGCTGGTATCATACTATGATATTCCTGAAAAATCAAATCTGGTGCAATTCCGTATGCGCCGCAGCCAGAATTATAAAAACTATGATTTACGTGAATTCCTTACTACAATGGGCATTGAAAACGGTGGAGGGCATGAAGGAGCAATTGGCTTCAGGTTGCCAAAACATGCTGTGGATGATTATCCAAAATTTGTAACGTCATTAGTAAAAAAAATAAATGCCCTTTTGCCATGAAGACAACAGGTTTACTTTGTGGGTTTCTAAATATTTTTCATGACAGAACAATACAGAATAAAGGTAAATTTCTATAGTTCATCGTGATTGATATGATTTTTCAGCCACATCACATATTTTCCGGAGGAATAGTATGAAAAGAATTCTTATGGTATTATTCTATATGATTTTATCAGTTTCAGTGGCAATGTTTTCATTGCAGTGTGCAGGTAAAGCAGTTAAACAGGCAGAGCCGGTAAGCACTGATGAGGTTCCACGTGACACTGCATTAAAAGAAGATGATAGTGATACAACATATTCAAAAGGGTTAAAGCTTGAAAAAGAAGAATCATTTGCAACAAAAGAATCAGCAAAAACAAAGGCTCTTGCACCAAAAAAAATGGATGGA
>Ga0209409_1001537_pt1 | contig 19514 bp, 20 predicted proteins | sample AD_JPNMR1_MetaG_FD_184424 | JGI IMG/M metagenome (GOLD analysis project Ga0209409, IMG submission 184424) | Active sludge microbial communities of municipal wastewater-treating anaerobic digesters from Japan - AD_JPNMR1_MetaG (SPAdes) (version 2) | ecosystem: Engineered > Bioreactor > Anaerobic...
ATTAAAATAAATAAATGGAACTTCCCTCAGAAGCATCAAAGCAAAAACTGACTTACCTGCTCTTCGCGGACCGATTATAACTTTCACTAAATCAGTACTAAGCCAACTTTTTGCAAAGACAAATTTCTCTCTTTCTATATAATTGGCTTTTATAAGTTGTTCCTTTTCAAATTTTTGCCTTTGTATAATTTCTCTTATCATTTATTTACCTCTATTGGACAAAAAACACCAATTTTGTTCAATACAATAATTATATTGGACAAAAAACAAAAAATCTACAGCCAATTCATTTTGCAAGTTGCTTCATTTAATTTCTTTAATGAAACTATTTCTCTCATTTCAAGCAATTGCAAGAATCCACATTTGTATAAAGCGATACTTGTACCCTCTTTAAGTAATCCCAGCGAGAAGGAATTTCACTGCTCCATCCTGTCTCCTGATCTATATATTTTCGTTTTATAGGTTGTAATTCTTTAAATAAAGTCGGTAGATCTTCTTTAATTGTTAGCCATATTTCTCTAAATCCACACAAAAATAATCGTGTATTAATTTATCTCTTATGCCTGTCATTTTTTTCCATGGAATATTTTTGTATTCGTTTTTGATATCATCTGGAATGTTTTTTGAAGCTTTACCTAATACTTCAAGACATCTTATCGTAGCCATAACAGTTTTCTTATCGGATTTAAATTGTTCAAAAGAGATATTTTCAGTGAATTCTTTAACTGTTTATTTTAGAAAAGCCTTAATTTTTACATTTTTACAAATTCAATGATTTTATATTTTTTATACTTTCCAGTATGCAATTGAATTGTTATAACATCTTCCTTTTTACAACCTAATAGTTCTCTTCCTAAGGGAGATTCAACACTAATTGTTGTCTCACCATCAATCTCAGACAAAGGAGCATTAATTTCTGCTATACAGTATGTAACTCTATTTTCTGTTTCCAAGTCTTCTAATTCAACCAAAGTACCAGGGTATATTACATCTTCCTTGTTTTCACTTGTAACTTTCTTTATAGGAGCGTAGCGAGGATCAAGAATTTTTTCACCAACAGAATCAAAATTAACTGTCATTGTTTTTTTATCTGAAGAGATCTTAATTACTTTCCCGTTTCCCCATCTTTCATGGTTTACTATATCACCTTCCGAGTATTCTGTGGGTGAGGATTTACGATCCTCGCTTAAATTAATTTTAGTAGGCAAAGTCTCCTTAATATAGAATTCTTGATTTTTAACTTCTAAATTTGAGTGGATTTCATCATTTGAAGAGTATCTATATCTACCCAAGAAGTAGTTTTCGAGAAATTCCCATGCTTGATTAGAATCTTTATAATCATTACAAAATTTTTCGATCAATAATAATTCTTCATTTTTTCTGGTTTCAACTTTTTTTAGTTCATTATTATTTAGTTCATTATTAAAATATTTGCCAACAAGACTATCTATTTTTCTTGGATCTTTAATGAATATTTTGAAAGCTAAGTTCTCGCTTCCTTTTACCTGAAAATTGACAATATCAAATAATTCTAAAAAACCAAAAATTAATTTTAATTGATTAGCTCTATTAATTGGTAAATATTCATGGAATATTTGCTGATCCTTGAATAATTCTATAAAGTTAGCTTTTATAAAATCATGAAATCTTTTAATTTTGCTCACTGTAATTCTATACTTTCCATAATCATCTTTTATAATAATGTTAAATTCAGGTGAGTTCCAGCTTTGTTCAACAGTAAATAGACTTAAAATGATTTCAGGTATAGTATCTTCCTTTGTGTTAAATTCTTTTTTATAAATATCTATAAATTCCTTCTCTTTAAAAGTGGAATTACCAAAATTCAATGCTAAATCACAAATTTTCTTTAAAATCTTTTCCAATTCTAGCTTAGATTTTTCAAATTCCTTTATTAAATTTGCCTTTATCTCTATCCTTGGTTCAATTTTTATTACTTCTAAAAGTTTACCTTTAAAAAAGTTATACTTTAAATTTCCTAAACTCTCGTTTTTACTGATTTTCTTCCAGAATTCCTCTAAATTCAGTTTGAAGACAATACCATTAGCTTCATCTTTCAAGTGCTGAAAACATTTAAAATAAGTTGAGGTTTTCAACTTTAAAATTTCTTCATTTCGTACAAAACAAAAAACTTCAGTAGTTTCAGGAATATCAAAACTTAATATTTGATCACCAAATCTATTAAATATATCCTTTTCAAGCAAAAGAAGAGCAGTTTCAATATTATTAACATTTATATCGTTTTTGTCTCTTCTTTTTATGAGATTAAAGAATGAGTCTGGATAAATTAAAATAGATTTGAAGCTTTCATAATTATTGAGCTCCTTGTAAATTTTAAATATCTTCTTCAAAATTTCATTCATTTGCCACTGAGCTAGACTGGAAGATTTATTTAGCCATATTGTATAATCTAAATCCTTTTTATGAAAATCACTTAAAGCATAAGCTCTAATTCCGTCTTTCCTACCAGCTCTTCCTATTTCTTGTGTATACTCTGTAAGAGATTCATTTATGGCATAGTGATAGACACAATCAATATCTTTTATATCTACTCCCATACCAAAAGCTTTAGTAGCTATAATACAATCTAACTTTCCATCTTTAAATTCATTTAATATATTTTCTTTGTCTTCTTTAGACATACCTTTTCCAACATAATATCCAGACCTTATTCCAAAATCTTTAAACTTATCACTTAATTGCTGTGCCTCGCTATTAAAAGGATGATAAATTATAAGTTTTTTATGCTTATTTTTTAGGCCCTTAATTTTTTCTATGACAAAACTCCTTTTCTTTGATTTTGAAGTATCTTGTTCAAGTTTAGAAATGTTTATTTCAATGTTTTCTCTTTTGATACAAGATAAGAGCACATCTTCAGGATATACTTCAGGATTTATTTGTAAATTAAGCATTTCTATAATTTCTGAAACAGAATCAAAATCTCCACTATTTACTGCTGTAGCTGTTAGGGCAACTATGGGTGCATTACATTCTTCTTTTTTTCTCCAATCTTTTAGCCGTTTTCCAAGAAACCAATAATCAGGCCTAAATCCTGTTCCCCAAGCAAAAACGCAATGAGCTTCATCAATTACATACAGTCCAATTCTTCTATCTTTGTTTATGTTAAAAAATGATGATAAATTCTTAAATCTGACAAGAAATTCAGGTGATACATATATTAAAGAATATTTGCCTTCTCTTATGCCTATAAGTTTTTCTTCTCTTTCAAGAAATGTATCTTCGCTATTTATATAAGTAGCAAAATTAATTTCTTTTCTTTTTAGTTCATCAACTTGATCCTTCATTAATGCTATCAATGGAGTTATTACAATCACTGTATGCCCATTTTTATGCAAATCAATTGCGGGTAGTTGAAAAAGAAGCGATTTTCCTAAACCAGTGCTGGCAGTGATAAATATGTCTCTAAATCCTTTATTATTTAATGCTAAATTAATATTCTCAGCAATTTTGTTAAGTATGTCTAATTGGGTAATAATTATTGTTTTATTGTTCTCAATAGGATCAGAGTAAACCTTAATCTCTCTAAATTGCTTACTTTTCCAATACTTATATAGATTTTCCTTAAAATGAAAATCCACTTCTTAATTTTCTCCTCTATGGACAAAATTACTAATTTTGTCCAATATAATTACTTTAGTTAACAAAAAAGCAAAATCAAGAGAGTAAAATAAGTATAATTTCTAATCATCTTAATAATTGATTACTGAGATGTATACTCCTTGTTTCCTTTATAACCTTTATTAGTTCTACTTATAGGGTCAGGATCAGGTTTAGGTGTATTATTTGGTTTATTGTTTTCATTTTTTGGGTTTTGATTTACCTTTGGTCTTTTTGGCATTTATTTCACCTCCTTTTGCATCAATATTTTCTTCAAAAGATAAAATATCCTCATTGTTTATATTCTAAATTTAAGCTGAATTTATTTGTATTATTGACTATATGGTTTAAGTTAATTTATACTATATTATAATAAATAGAATAGGAGAAATAAAAAGATGGAAATCGCTATTTTATGTCTTAGTGTTGGTTTAATGATTATCATTATACTTTTGACTATTCTAGTTTTGAAAATTAAGGATGGAGTAGAAAAGTTAGATGAAGGTATAAAAAACTCAGAAACAGATATCAACTCAGAAATCAAGAAAATTGATGATAAATTAGAAAAAATGAATATAGATATAAAAAATTTAGAAACCAACATCAACTCAGAAATCAAGGGAGTTAGCGAAAATATCACAAAGTCAATAAATAATAAAAGTGATGAATTAAAAAGCTTTTTAACTGAGCCCATAGATCCTGAAGAATGGTTAAAAAAGTAGCAGAAAACAATATAATATTTAAATATATTAGTTATCTAAAAGAAGTAAGCCGTAAAATTGGCATAAAGACGGACTTTGAAAAGATATACTTAAAAGCAAATAAAAGAAATAATAGTCATACAAACCAAATCCAAATCGAAGTTTATGATTACTTAAATCTTCTGCTATTTGATGAATTAAAAACTATTTTTAATCTATTAGATAGAAATCCTGATCTTAGATTATTTTATGGTTTTGGATTAATATGTGGCAGACAGGGTAAATATGCATCTCCACTAATTTTTGCAGAATGTAAATTAGATTTGAAACAGGATGAGAATGAACCTTATTTTAAACCCGGACTAAACGAAGAAAGAGTTTATGTTAATTACGAGTTAATATCGAGCATTATTGAAAGTAAATATTTCAAATCAGAAGATGACGAAGAGATATTCAATATTGTGTTTGAGAAAGAAGGAAGAATCGTAGACAAAATTGAATCAATTTTGAGTAAATCTTTAAAAACCGAGAAGGAATTATCTAAAGTCAGTAAGGAAATATTCAATATCTTGCACGATGAACTAGATGAATTCAAAGATATTATTACAATTGATGCTAATAATTATGATTATAAGAAAGAAATAGAATCTTATCTTACCTCCAGTAAACATAAAGATTCAATTTTTTGCAGCAAAAATATCTATTATGTGGCTGCAAATCACATTTTTGTAAGTCGAGTACCTAATCAATTATCTACATTTGAAGCTTTAAACACCCTTTCAAATGAAATAAAAGAAAATAAGTTTAAAAATGAAACTTTAATGAAGCTTTTTATGAATGCTTTTTCTGATAAAGGTTTTTCAGGAATAACCTTTGATTATGAAAATGAGAATAAAGTTGAGCAGTCTATTGAAGAAAAGATACCAGTTCCGTTGTCTATTACACAGAAAAAAGCATTAAAAAACGCGTTATTAAGTGAGTTATCTTATGTCCAAGGTCCACCTGGCACCGGAAAATCCCATACTATATCAGCTTTAACTTTAATTTCAGTATGTTTAGGAAAAAAAATTTTGGTTGTTTCACAAAAACCACCAGCAGTAGAAGTAGTTAAAGAAAAAGTTGAAGAGTTTCTTAATGTTTTTCCTGGAATAATGTCCATAGTGTATTTCGACAAGAACTTTAAGAAAAATTTAAAAGACTCAATTAATTTAATTTTAAATATTGCTGATAATAAATATAAACTCAACGAAAAAGTAAAAAGTTTAGAATTAGAAATTGAGAAAATAGATAAAAAGTTAAATAAAAAAACTAGTGAAATTAATAATACTAAAGAAGAGTTAGAAAAAAATTTAAGTATTCAGTTTGAATATACGCAAATAAATGAAAAACTATTAGAGTTTATTAAATACTTTTCAAATACTTATCATAAACTTAATATTGATCAAGATCGTGATATTATAATCAATCCTGATTTAGTCCAGAAGATCAGAAATAGACTACAAGAAATAGAAAAAATGGAAAAATACTCACATGATAATAGGTTGAATATTATCTATAGATTAAATACTTTAAATAGTGCTTTTAATAAATTGTATGGTGCTGAATATAATAATTTATTGAAAGCCCTATGTGAAAAAAACATTACTATTTATCTGGATGATTTAATAAAACTAAATGAAAATTATTATGCTTTGAAAGATACTGAAAAAAGAATAAGTGAAAACAACGAACAATTAAGAAAAAAATATGATTATCTCCTCAAAGAGAGAAACGAATTACAAAAACAATTCATTAAATTGATTTATGAGAAAAAGATTTATTCATCTCTTTTGTCTAAAGATAACTACGAAAATTTGGGAAAATTTGCAAGAATGCTTGGCCATAAAAAAGCTACAACAATTAATAATTACATGAAGAATATCAATTGGAAATCAGTTTTGGATGTTTTTCCAATTTGGATTTCAGAGATAAGAAATATTGGAGAGATTCTTCCAATGAAGCCAAATATGTTTGACATGGTTGTAGTAGATGAAGCGTCACAAGTAAATCTTGCAGAAATACTTCCTGTTTTTTACAGAGGAAAAAATATCTGCATAGTAGGCGATCATAAACAGTTAAGCCTAATTTCGACAGGATTGACTTTCCAGCTAAACTCAAAATTAGATGCTTTTACGTGGGAGAAATATAGACCCGGAAAGATGAGTTATCAAGATGGTATAACAAAAAATTTGGTTGTAACAAAATCTTCCATTTTAGATTTTATTAGATCTGAGTATAACAACTTTAATATTCGTGAAGTTATGCTTGATGAACATTTTAGATCTTTACCTGCTTTAGCAGAATTCACAAATGAGAAGTTTTATGAAGGAAAATTAAAGGTTATGACTGAGGTTGCTGATAAAGTTTTAGTTAACACCTTCTATCCGATAAGAGTTAGTGGTAAAAGAAGTATTGAAAAGATAATTGTTGAAGAAGTAAATACAGTAATGGATCTCCTTAATTTTTTGATAAAAGGAGAAAAAAAGGAATATTTACCCCAAGTGAAGTTGAATTATTTTTTAAATAATGATTATAGTATTGGGGTTATTTCCCCTATAAGAAATCAAGTTGAAGCAATAAAAGAAAGGATCGAAATCGAATTTAGCTCTGATATTATTGATAAATATGAATTAAAAGCTGGAACACCAGAGGAATTACAAGGGCATGAAAGAGATATAATGATTGTTTCTCTTTGTTTGGATGAAGACTGTTTCAAGTCTTCAAACCACTATCAAAATAAAAATCGTCTAAATGTAACTACAAGTAGAGCAAAATATTTTACTTTTTTAGTCTATTCAAATATTCCTGATAATTTCAATTTAATATTAAGCTATGTGAGACACTTTAATTTTGAACCAAATATTGCAGAAGTAAAATTTAGCGAAGAAATTGAAAATCCTTTAAGCTGGTGTTTTAACCCTCAGAATTTTGAATCAGAATTTGAAAGGATTGTATATCATTACCTAAATATGTATGTTGAGTCAAAGTCAAATGCACATAAACTAAAAATATATAATCAAGTTAAAGCATGTGGCTATAGGCTTGATTTTGTTATTTATAATCAATCAAACAGAAAATCCGCTGTTTTAGAGGTTGACGGAAAATCACACTTTAATAATAATGGAAAAGAATACTCAGAAGAACATCTTGATAGAATCGAAACTTTAAAAAGAGCTGGTTGGAAAATAGTTAATACATCTTACCATCATTGGTATAAAAATGGTTGGATATGTGATAATAATTCGCCAAAATTCAATAAAGAACTTAACAGAATATATTTAGAACTTGATGAAATCTTAGGGTTAAAAAGCAAAATTCAATAATAATTCAATCAAGTTAATTGCATGATTAACCTCTATTTTCTCCTGTAGTTTCTCCTTTTTCGTTTGTCCAAGTTATCGGGGCAAAATGTTGTGTAAGAGCATCATTCAAATTATAATAAGCATCTCTTTTAGCATCCAGAAAGTTCTCAGTTTTTTTAATTTGACGAACTGTTAAAGGTTTTATTATCTCTAAAATAAAATTTGTTGATAGAGCTATTAAGAGAGGAATAATAGTATATAAAAAGTAATTCATATGCTAACCTCCTTGAGTGTCATAAAAATTGATAGATTTAAACCAGTTGAAAGATTAGGGTCCGTTCATGTCTGCCAAATATTTCTCTTGATTAAATCCTTTACAGACTCAACACATTTATCAGTTGCAAAAATGAGATTAGGATTTGGTAATTCTTTTCCTTTATTTACCTGTCTTGATTTTAAATACTTCCCATAAAATTCAAAAGCTTTTTTATACTCGCCTGACTCTCTGTCTTTTAGTAAATCTTGATAACAACCAGCTATAACATCAGCCAATTGAATTCCTGGACTATCTTTAGAATCTTTGAGTTCAACATTTTTTATATTCGCTATGTCTTTCCACATTTCTTTATCGCATTGGGGTTTATCTATAATAAATTCATAATCCACTGTCTCGCATAAGTCAAAAGCCTTTTTTGCATTCTCAATGTGGCATTTTTCATATATACCCATAAAAAGCATATGTTCAACAGTTTTAATAAGTTTATCTCTTGTGATTTCAGCTAAATTGTTGTCATTTTTATATCTACTGGTAGAAATATATCCTGTCAATAGTTTTTCATCGATTTTATTTATTATCGAATATGTGTTTGTTTCCCTAATTCTCTCAATTGCACAAGAGGGAACAGAAATTGTAATAAATGTCTGAAAATTAATATCAAATAATTCTTTTAAATTTGTCTCATCAAGACTTTTCAACAATACATCATTTTTCATATACTTCCAACGAAGCTCTTCTATATTCTTTGAATTATTTTCTTTTAGCTCATTAAATATTTTCTCAATTAACTGATTTAATGGTTTTAAATCTTCTTCTTTGAGTCTAATCCAAGCCCTAATGTAATAATTCTCTGAATTGCCATTTGGATCTGGTTTCCAGCAACCTGATTCATCGCTAAAAATTAAGAATTGATTACTACTCATTTCCACCCTCCAAAAATTTTTTATAGAGTTTTAATTAAATTTACTATTATATTTGCTAAGGTTTTTTTGATGCTGATAGATTAAAACTAATCATTTCAGTGAGAAACAATTTTTTGCTTATTTTATACACTATAAATCTTCCCTAATTATATTATATCACAAATTTTTGTATGTAAAGCTTACTAAGACTGTATATGCAAGTTTTAACAAAAAAAGAAGAATTTAACTTTGTTTTAGCTATTATATATTGGTAAGCATCATCAAAATCTAAAGTTAAGCTTTTCCTACTTCTACAGCATTGTTATACAATTCTACTGGTAAAGAGAGATTTTTGGTATGAGTTACATCATATTCAATAAGTTTCTGGAAAATGTCTTTTTTACCATATTTAAATAAGATTATACAAATAGAGCGCAAATAAAAATCTGTTATAGTTAGACTACCTATATTATTGATCAGAAACCTCTTTAAAATTTCTTTCTTATCCTTTAGTCACCAATCTTAAGTGGATATAATAAACATTGTTTTCGATTATTTTTACTTTATCATCTGTCAAACCATATAATTTATAAACCAGCTGGTCGATTTGGTGTTTGAAGTCGTGGACTTTTGAGTGCTTTCGAAGATTTTCAGAGCACTCTTAATCTTTTGTAGAGGCAAGAACTTGATCAAAAATAGTTATTTAGCTATGAAGAGATATATCTTCAAGAATTACCTTTTTAAAAACATCCTTATTACCAAACCGCTTTATAGCATTCAGAACTTCTATTCCTGCAATTTTGCCATTTGCATCATAATCAACTGCAATACCTTCGGGAATAAGCTGTGTCGTTACCGTTGTATCTATGAAGCGAATATAAAGAGCATCAACTTCTGAGTCATAAGTTATCCTCACTTTACACCTCCCTTTCAATAAAATAAACGTAAACAGTTATTACGATTATTTCATTTTTTTTCTTCTATAAAATTTAATTTATTTCGACCAATTTTATTTTATAAATCTATTAGGTTACATGGTGTCTTGCTAAAGTAATATTTCTTTAAGAGCATCATTTAATGATCCAAGATCATCATTAGAAAGATACCCAAGTTTTTGCAGAATCGACTTTTGCTCAATTGTAGATATAGCAGCTTTAATTACAGATGGTTTCAAAAGCCCTGCTGATTGCCAATCTTTTAGCAATCTCTCTCCGAAAGGCAAAAGGTTTTCAATCTTGCTTGTAATAGCCATAATAATAACATCATATGATATTGCATTATAGTTATCTGAACTAATTATTACTGCAGGTCTCTTCTTCGTAGTAAATTGGTTGCTAAATGGGAAGAGGACTAATATTACATCACCACGACTATAGTGAGTCATAAATGGCGTCTTCTTCGTTATTCCAGATTCTCTTAAATGATTCCTCAGAAAGCCTCTCTGAGACCTTTCTAAATATATCCCTTTCTCTTCTAAATTCTAAAAATTTCACAAAGTCATATATATCTTGTAGTATATCTTCTGGAAGAACATCTATTTCTTTTTTTAGTTTTTCCCTAACAGACATAATTTGCCTCCGAAATTTTTGCCTTCATTATATTATTTTATCAATTTTCTTCAATTAATTGTATAAAATAAGTATAATTTCTAATCATCTTAATAATTGATTACTGAGATTTATACTCCTTGTTTCCTTTATAACCTTTATTAGTCTTTATTAGTTCTACTACCTTTTAAAAACATCCCTATTATAAAACCGCTTAATAAGATTCAGAGCTTCTAATCCTGCAATTTTACCGTTTTTATCATAATCAACTGCAATACATTCGGTAATATGCTGCGTTGTTACAGTTGTATCTATGAAGTGAATATAAAGAGCATCAACTTCTGAGTCATAAGTTATCCTCACTTTAAACCTATCTTTCAATAAAATAAACGTATACAGTTATTACAATTATTCCATTTTCTAATTCTATATAAACTTTTATTTTACGTTAATAATATTATAATAATTGATACAATTATTATAATATAGGGAGGTGAAGAAAAAATGACCGAAATAGTTAGTGCTTTGAAAGCAAGAAAGAATCTGGGAGAACTATTGGATAAAGCTTATTATCAAGGCAATACCTTTATAATCGAGAGAGCAGGAAAAGAAATTGCTGCAATAATCTCATTAGAAGATTACAAAATATTAACTGAACTAAAGAAAAAGAATCTCGCTGCCTTAAAAAATATTTGGACAAAAATAGGCAACGATGAGATAAGTGAAGAAGATATCACAGATGCAATAGCAAAAATCAGGTCTAATAATTGATTAAAGTAGTTCTGGATACTAATATTTTTGTAAGTGGAATACTAAATAGTAAAGGTGCTCCAGGCCAAGCATTAAAAGCCTGGCATGAAAACAAATTTGTATTGACTACATCTAAACCCATCATAAAAGAAATTAAACAAGTTTTAAATTCAGCAAAAATACAGGAGTTTCTCATAAAACATAATGTTGTCAAAGAAGATTTAAATGATTTCTTTTCAACATTAAGCTTCAATGCGTTAGTAGTAAAGCCATCTTTTAAATTGGATATTATAAAAGAAGATCCAGCGGATAATAAATTTTTAGAATGTGCATTAATGGTAAAAGCTGAATATATTGTTAGTGGAGACAAACATTTGTTAAAATTAAAGATGTATGAAAATATTAAAATTATTTCAGCTTATGAACTTATCAACTTATATATTTAAAAAGAGTTAATGCTTAAATGATGATTTAATATTATATGACAGGCGTTTTGTTGTTCTTTGTTCCATTTTATCATTCCAGAACCTTTTTGTCATCTCCGCTCTCTCTGTCATCACAGCGAATGAAGTAATCCATTCATTGCTCTTGTCATTCCCTTGAAAAAGGAAATCCACTCATCTATTAATTATTTGGATTCCCGATAAATACATTCGGGAATGACACTTTTCTTATCATTCTGCACTTACTACAGAATCAAGGATTTATTGAGAGAAAAATAGATTCCCGATCTCCCAATCAGGTCAGGAATAATAAGAGAGTAGTCGGAAACAACAAATAGGGGAATAATTATTGCATTTTTAACTATTACCTTCAATTAATCTTATCTCTTCACCTGATAAACCGTATAATTTGTAGACCAGTTGGTCGATTTGGTGTTCGTATTCTTGTGGTAGCATAGACATTCCTGTCTGTGCAATGCTTGTCTAGGTGTACTTATTATCCACAGGCAAGAATGCCTGTGTTACGATTTGTGGGAATGCCTGTGTAATGTTATTAGATATATAAAGCCAGTATTTATCACTTGGCAAATTAGCCCTAATAGGATTGTTAACAATGTAACGAATGAAGTAAAAATATTCCTTTTCGTTGCGAACAATATGATCATAGGATTCTTCCATCCAGATCTTATTAGCTTTAGTCTCAAGAAATTTATTCACTTTCTGCGCACTTGCTCCTTTTATTCCTTTAAGTATCTCAGAAAGTGAATATCCCGTAAAAGGTTCTAAAAGTAGATGAACGTGATTAGGCATAATAACTGCAGAATGAACCTTTAACCTCTCCCCATCAAATTTCAAAATGCTTTCTATAACCTCTTTTCTAATAGCAGGATTAGTTAATATACATGATCCATATCCGCTATCAAGCCATTTTTCCAGTCGCTCATTAAATTTTTCATTATATTCTTCCGTGTCATCCTCACTCCATGGTTTAGGGTGTTTCTTTAACCATGAATCGCGTTCCGCTCTCCATATTTCAAGTTTTTGATGTGGCAAAGAGTCTGCAAGTCTAAAGGTAATCCAATAAATAGCTCCTGACTTTGTCCAATGGGGTAAATTGCGATTAGTTATATGAAGATTTTCTTTACTGTATTCATAGTTCTCTCTACAGGCAAGACTGCCTTGACCTTCAGCTTCACAGACAGGAATGTCTTGATCTTCATCTCCACAGACAGGAATGTCTGTGTTACAGCTACACTTGTCTGTGTTGCGATAATATTGAAGGATTTGGTTGACGAGAGATTCTATTTCTTTCACTATATGCTGGTTTTTAGGAGTGATAGGTGGAATTGGAAGTTGTTCTAAAAAAGCCTTCTTATATCTATAGCCACTCTCTCCAAGACCACCACCTGCATAAAATTGTTTAAAGAAAAATGTTGCAGGTTTTGAATTTAGAATTGCAATTAAATATTTTAAACTTTTTCCAGTCATCAAAAAAGGTGTTGCTTCACAATACATTTTGTTTGTGTCATATGCAAAACTTGGTTCTCTACTAATGTGGTTTATCTCCTTCTGATTTTTAAGCCCTGAAAGAGTAAGATTGCTTGAGCCAGTTATAACTGTTCCTGGATATGTATTTAGCTGGTTAAACTCAGGAAGAGTCTTAAATAAATACAATTTAGCATGATTTGGATCTAAAGTTTTCTTTATCTGGAGAGTATTATCCTGGATTTTTTTAAGAAATACTTCAAATGCTTCCTGCTTTTCAATTGAGTCAAATAGGTTTGTTTCATTGATAGCATCTTTTAGTGAATTTAAATATTTGTCTCTTACGGATGCTCTCGATTGATTGTTTTTGTAATTGATTATTGCATATTCCTTCACTCTATTCATTAAATCAACTTCAATGTCTAACCCAACAAGGATTTTTACATCTTTATCTTCAATTGCTTTATAAATTTGCTCAAATCCTGAAAAGTAGAAATATCCAACAAGAATTTTAAGACTCTCTGAAAGTGGTAATATATTGTTAATTATCTCAGAAAGAAACAATTTTTGGTTAGTAATATATGCCATTAACCTACTCCAATTATATTATATCAGAAGATGCTTTTTAGCAAACTTAAGCAGCCAAAAACCAGTGTATCAATTTTATTTATTAATTGCAATTGCACTAAGCCAGTTATTGTAGGCTTCTTCGAAAGCTTTTAGAAATGCATTTAATAACTCTTCTCTGCTTACTCCCGCTATACCTTCATTTTTAAGGGATGTTGCGAGTGGAGAGACTTCATTTGAGATGTTTACACCAATTCCCACAATAATATAGATGTTTTTTTCTTCTGCTACTTTTGCCTCAATTAATATTCCTGCAACCTTTTTACCATTTATTAGAATATCGTTAGGTTCTTTGAATTGAATAATTTTAGACTTTGAATAAGCCACCAAAATATCTCTTAAAACTAAGCCAGTTAACTTTGATAATGCTTCATTTTGCTTTGGACTAAATGGGGGCTTTAGGAGAAAAGAAAAGTAGAGCCCTCCCACCTCTGATTGCCAGATATTACCGTTTCTTCCTCTTCCAGCTGTTTGTATCATAGATGTTATAACAATACCCTCTTCCAATGAAGATAAATCTTTTATTATATCGTTTGTAGAGGTACAACATAGCAGATTTATTGGTTCTTTAAATTTAAAAGGTGTCATACTTTATGATTGTGCTATAACCAGTAAGTACAAATATTGAATTATCGGATACAGTAAAATCTATAATTCCCTCTAAAAGCTCTTCATATTGCCTCTTCAGTTTTCCGCTCTTTCTATCAATTAGATTAAGCCACTTTAAAGAGCTCTCATAGATTAATAAATCTTTTGTGATTTCTGGGGTAGAATTGCTTTTCTGCAATTCAGAAAACCACAAAATCGAACCATTTTTTAAATTAAATGCATATAATTTACCATCAGAAAAATTCTGATACACAATCCCATCATAGGCAACAGGAGAGCTTTGAGTATAAGGGCTTATTAGCTTTTTCCATATGAGCTTTCCATTTAAGTTAAGGCAGTAAATACTCCCTTCATAGGTTGTAAATATCAAATAATTTTCTATTAGAGCAGGAGTTGAGACAATTGTCTCAGGTGTATTAAATGTCCATCTTAAAGATCCACTCTGTGTTAGACAGTAAAATATTCCAGATGTGGAACCAAAATAAATATATTTACCACATGTTGCAGGTGAGGATTTTAAAGCTCCACCTGTCTTATATTCCCATAGCTTTCCACCACTGATTCTATCAAGCGAATAAAGCTTACCATTATCAGAACCAAATATTAAAGAATTACCTAATATGAGAGGGGAAGTGTAAATTGAGCCAGAAATAGGATAACTCCACAATTCTTTTCCACTTGCAAAGTCAAGGCAAATAATCCTTCCTTCTGCTGTTCCAAAATATAATCTACTGTCATAGTAAGTGGGACTGGATGTTATTTCGGAGTAAGTTTTATAAATCCACAAACATTCCTTTGTAGATTCATTAATTGAGATGATTTCGCACTTTTTGGTTACAGCAACCAAAGAATTATTAATAAAGTTTATCTCTTTTAAATTAGGAATGTTTTCGATTGTCCATGCCTTTACTGAATTATTTTTGATTAAAGCATCAGTATAACCAGTTCTTTGGAAATTCCCTTTAAATGTAAATGAGTTTGCTGGAATGTAGGCAAATCCTTGAGAAATTAACAAAAAAAGAGTAACTAAAACAATAGATATATATATCAATTTCTTCATTTTTTTCACCTCTTAAAAAGAGAGATTTTAAAAAGCAAGAGTAATCGTTATTTTCTTTTCGTTAGGCTCCCAATCGACCTTACAACCAAGGTTTTCAGCAACAAATCTTAATGGAACAAGCGTTCTTCCGGGTGGTACAACAAGTGGCTTTATATTAGGATTATCAGGGTCAATTTGGACCTTTTTCCCGTTTACATAAGCAACTGGGTTATTAATCCACATCTCAATTTTAATATCACGCATAATTATTGTGATCTTCTTTGTGTTAGCCTCAAAATCAACTTTTCCACCTAATGCTTCAACGACATATCTTATAGGGAGAAGAGTCCTCCCTTCAATTATTGTGGGAGTTACATCCATTAATGAATCTTTACCATTTACAGATATTACTTTTGAACCAATTTTTAGAATTATTACTATTTTTTGAGGTGTTGGAGGTTCCATACCACCTTTTGTTTTTACTTCAACCGTATTTGATGGAAGGGAACTACCAGCTGTATTGAAGGCAAAAATTCTGTAATAATAGGTCATTCCTGGCTCTAAACCCTCATCTCTAAATGCAGTCATATTTGGTGGTAGCGTTTGCACTATTTCAAATTTAGCTTCTCCAATTTTTCTCCTCTCGAGCTTAAACCCCTCTTCATTGTCAGAATTGTCCCTCCAGCTAAGGACTATATCTTTCTCATATATTTCTTCAGCTTTAAGGTCAGTAGGAGGAAGGGGAGGATCAGTTTCCGATAATCCTTTTATCCTTATCATTATTTCGTTTGAAGGGCTTGACTCGCCGACATTATTATATGCAGTTAATTTAAAATAATAAGTATTTCCTGGTATATAAAGGCTTGAATCTTCGTAAGATGTTTCATTTGTAGGAAGTTGTGCATACAGGGCATAAGAATCAATTTCATTTATGGATATATATAGTCTAAATCCCTCTTCATTGTCTGAATTATCTTTCCATTTAAAGTAGATTGTTTCTTCTTTAAGTTCTCCTTCAAGGTCAGATGGTGCTAAAGGAACTTTTTCTTCTTCTGGTGGTGTCTCGCCAACCTTTGTTTCAACAAGGACTTCATTAGAATAAGCAGATTCGCCGCTCTTATTATATGCTTTTACTCTGTAGTAATAGAACATTTTTGGTGTGACAGTATTATCCAGATAATAATTTATATTGACTCCTAATTTAGCAATTTCTCTATATTCTGAATTTAATGCCTTTCTTTCGAGCTTAAACCCCTCTTCATTATCAGAATTGTCCCTCCAGCGAAGCTCGACTTCTCTTTCGGAAATGACTATTGCTCTAAGGTCTGAGGGAGCAGTTAAGCCTTCACCACCACTTTGAGGCATCCCTTCGGTTGTTGCAAAAGCTTCATTTGAGTAATTAGAAAATTCACTTCCAGCAAATGCTCTCACTCTGTAATAGTATGTAGTATAAGTTTTTAAATTTATATCGAGATAAAATTCTGTATTAGGGGACACCTTTGCAATTTCTGTAAAATCCTCTAATCCCTGTTTTCTCTCAATTGAAAATCCCTCTTCACCATTTGAATTATCTATCCAGCTAAGGTTTATCTGGTTGTACATTGCAAGAGCAGTTAGATCAGTGGGGGTATCTAATTTAGCCTGATCAGCGAAACCAATTTTATAAGGCAGTAAAATTGTTATTATTAAAAATAATATTAATTTTTTCTTCATAAAACATCACCTCAAATTTCATAATTATTCATTTAATATTGTTTCAGCTCTTCTTAAGAGCTCCTTAATTATATAAAGATCCTTTCCAAATTTATCTGGATTGGAAAGAGCATTTTTTAGGAATGCTCTATATGATTCAGCAAGCTCAAGATAAATATTCTTGTAATCGTTATTACTCAACTCATATTTACCATTAATCCAGCTATATACATCCTCCCATATTAAGGAGTTCATTAAACTATTACCAAAATGCACCATATCATTATATACATTTAATATCTCTGAAAGTTCATCTCCGTTCAAATCTATAATTTCTATTCGATTTAATGGCTTATTTTTTGAAAGAAATATCTCTTTAAATGATCCATTTTTTTCAGTCTTAAATATGGATATTCTTTCTGCAGAAATATTTTCTCCGCCTCCCCAGAATGATGTTAGGAGTTCACTCATTTTATCATTATTTATGTCGATTAGAGCAAAATCAATAAGTTTCCAGCCAAGGTATGTGCTGTTTGTTTCTTTATCCTTACAAAAACTGATTTTTTTTAAGGGCACATCAATATTTGCTATTTCATGAGGAGTAGCAATCAGGATAAACTTTTTCCCATATGCCTCATAATCGATTCTTCCTGTAACATTTGTGAAATCCACATTTTTCCAGAATGGTTCCATAATCTTATATTTATATTTTGGTTGTGGTCTAATTGAGGGATAAAAACCATCAGTTAGCTTTATTGGTTTAATATTGTCGATTGATTCAACATACATTATAGCTCCATCTTTTGAATAGGAGAATGTATAAGAATTCTTTGAGAATGAGTAACCCCTAAATTGATTGTCTGATGAATCTATCTCTTGAATTTCTAATAAATCAGTTGTGGCAAAATTTAGGACTGATCTTTTAGCTCTTTTATCAATACCCTTAATAAAATTGTAGTCGTAAGGATAATACTCACTAAAGAGAAAAAATTTAGAATTTCTTGAGAATATGTCGTAGTATTTCCAGACATCGCTAAAACTATTAGATATGACTTTCCCAGTTTTTACATCAATTAAAGAGATTCCCCAGTCAAATGAAGATATAGCAATCTTATCCCCACTTTCAGAAATCTTTATAAAGCTATTCTGTATATTCGGAATAGTAATATATGAAAATGTTTGCAACTGATTGGGCTCGAGTTTTGATTCTGTATAATTGAACTTCATTAATGATACGGACCCATCAGCGTTTCTCCTTAAAAAGTAAAAAGATGACCCATCTTCATTCCAGGATGGAGCATAATCATCTCCTGATGTTAGCTGTCTCAGGTTTTTACCAACAGAGTCAATTATCCAGATGCCCTGATCTTCTCTTGAAAAAAGGATTTCCTCATAAGCAGGAGATTTATACATTGTTTCATCTTCTTGTTGCGGTTTAAAGAGGCTAAAAACATAAACGCCTAATTTATAAATACCAAAACCTAAAAGAGATACAATGCAAATAATTATTAAAGCTGCTATTACTACCGCTAACCTTTTTTTAATTTTTATTTTCTTTTTACCCAATTTCCACTCCAGATAATTAGACTAATTTTTTATAATTTTACTATAAAATTAAAATCTTTAATAGGTTTAAATGCAAATATTTTGAGGAGGCGATTCAAATTATGGAGGAATATATTCAGGTATTTACTACCACCGATAGCGAAGAAAATGCTAATGAGATTGCAAAGATAGTCCTTTCAAAAAAATTAGCTGGTTGCACACAGATAATTGGTCCTATAGTTAGCAGTTCCACATCCCTATACTACGCCTGAAATCATAGCCTTACCCATAATAGAGGGTAGTAAGGAATAGCCTTTTTTTCTTTTTTCTTATAGAAAAAGAAATACTTCCTGGATTCCGCATCAAGTGCGGAATGACAACACTAATGTCATTCCCGCGAAAGCGGGAATCCATTCTTCTTTTTTTTGTCTTTTTTTGTCATTCTCAACTTGACTGAGAATCCACAGTCTCTGTCATCCTCGAAATCTTTTATCGAGGATCCATAGTACAAACCGTCATTTCTAAGTGTATCTATTGGAAATCCAGACTTTTTAATATTTTTTTGCATTTAGGAGTGACAGAATACTTCTTTTTACCACACTTATATATATGGAGGATTTATTTTCTTTTATCGTTTTTCTTTTTTAATGCATATTTCTTTTATTTTTTCTTACTTTTTTCTTTCTCTTTTCTTGACTTTTATAAATTCAGGTTTAACTTATAGATTGATACAGTATTTAGAAGGTGATTTGAAAATTTTTATGGAAAGGAAGTATTAATTTAAATGTCTAAGAGTAATTTTAGTTTTGTTTCTTCCTTCCACAAGCAGAGAGAGAGAGAACAGCTTTAGCTCCTCTCTAAAACAGAATATCTTTATGGGTGATGTTTTTAATTTTCAAAGAGTTATTATTTCTTTATTT
>Ga0209409_1001550_pt1 | contig 19361 bp, 25 predicted proteins | sample AD_JPNMR1_MetaG_FD_184424 | JGI IMG/M metagenome (GOLD analysis project Ga0209409, IMG submission 184424) | Active sludge microbial communities of municipal wastewater-treating anaerobic digesters from Japan - AD_JPNMR1_MetaG (SPAdes) (version 2) | ecosystem: Engineered > Bioreactor > Anaerobic...
TCCTAGAATTTGTAGCTTACGCCGATTGAGAAAGCACCATCTTTCAGGTTGTAGGTTCCGAGTACTCCAAGTTTTCCCCCTACAAGCTTCAGGATTATCTCGTGTAGTGTGTCTACTGTTTTCTCTAACCTTTCTATGCGTTTGTTCATCTCTTCCATTTGCGCTGTCATGGTATCTAACTTCGCAAGCAGTTTTTGATTTAGTTCTCTCTCTTGCTCGTACAAAGACTTCCATTGAAAGGCGAAGTCAACCATTTTCTTGTACGCTTCGAGCAATTTCTCGTAGTCTTTTGGTGCGTTGTTTATGTAGTCGTCTTTTGTAGGAGTCTGTGCAAGAGAAATAGAAAAGAGTAAAAGCAAGAGAAGTATTGTTTTAATTGCTTTTTTCATTGTTTTATCCCCCTCTTAAGTTCTTCTAGAAAAGCTTCCATTTCTTTTTCCAAGTCATCTGCTTTCTTGTCTATCTCTTCTTGCTTTTTCTTTGCTGTGTTTACAAACTCTTTGTTCTTGTTAATTTGCTCGCTTGGTATCGTAGCAGTTTGTTTTGCAGTCTTAGAAAGCCCGAAGATTGCTAAGAAACTTCCTACTCCCACACCGATATACCCGAAAAACTTCCAAATAAGATAGAAAACCGTAAACAGCCCAATAAAGAATATGCAAAGCACTATTACTTGTGCAGTCCTGTTCATCCTCTCACCTCACTTTTTGTTTTTTAGATACTCAAGCGTTACTTTTTGCACTACATTAAAGCCGATATAGGATGTCGCAACAACAAGCCAAGTATCTTCCGAGATTATCCTCTGCCAGAGAAAAATAGACGCAAGAATAACAATAAAAAGCTTTCTACTCATGTACTTCTCTATGAGATTGTCCAGCTTCACTTTCCCGCCCCCTTTATGAATGTGAAAAGGTCTACTACTCTGTTTATCCATCCAAGGAAAAACTTTGCCGATTTAGGATTTGCAAGTGCTATATCACGATACCGCTTAATACGAAGCAGAATATAAAGCAATGGGTCTTTCTGCGAAGCCTTCAAAATCCCTTGTGCAGTTCCTACACCCATGTTTACCGCAGTGTCAAAAACAATAATATCTAATGGGTATGGCAAATTATCACAACCAGACTTGTCCCAGTAATTCTTTTTGTAGATGTCTATTGCTATTTTCTTTGCCTCTTCCTTTTTATTTGCCTTCCATAACTCGTACATTTTTTGGACATCATTAGGATAAGAACGGGCACAGATGCCGCATATTGTAAGTCCGCCAGGGTCGTCCTTGTCGTTAGAAAGCCCTCCTTCCCATTTCAGCACAAACTGTATTGCTTTTTCCCAGCTTTCCTTCATCTCCCCCTCCTAAATTTTTAAATTTATGAGTACGTACACAACAAGCGCACCAAGTGAGGTAGCAAGAAAGTCCTTAAACTCTACCGAGTGCAAAGTGTGGAATCTGTCGTAGGCCTCTTTTAAAAGTCCTATTAAAAACACAACTAAAAGTGAGTAAGCGCTTGTGAAAAAAATATTCGCAAGCAAGAAAAGAAGCATTCCAGCTGTAAAGTGCAAGAGTTTGTCCTTCGGTACGCCTGCAATCTTACGAAGTATACTCTCCATCTTTTCTACCTCCCCCCTATAAAGACTCGTAGAAGCGCAATAATACTTCCTGCAAGTGCAACAAGCGAAAGAAGATACTCGTAGCGTTTTTCTTCAATTTTCCCATTCCCGTTGCCATTTTTCTTTTTAGGCAAGATAAAGTTCTTTAGCTCTGTGATATCTTCTTGCACAACTGCAATTTTAGTCTTTACTTCTGCCATCTCTATTTTTTGCTCTTGCACACACTCTTGTAATTGAGCTATATGTTTTGTGAGTTGGTCTAAACGATAAAGAATAAGCTTTTCATCTTCCATTTGAATATCTCCTTTCTTTAAAAGATTTCCTCCTTCTTAAATTTTTCTAAGCCTGTTGAATCGCTTATTACTTGAGAAAGAATCTCTCCTAAGTTCTCTATTGCAGAATTGAGCTGTAAAATTAATACTTTACATTTAAGCACGTCAAAATCAGAGTTTCTCTCTATAGCTACATCTAAGTAGAAATTCTTGAAGGAGTCAGCAAGGTTTTTTGCAAGAAGTTCTCCTTTGGAGTTGCATTGTATCTTATTTTCTTCACTGTTATTGAAAATCAAAATTAAATCAGGTTTATCTTGCGAGCAAAAAGCTTTTACCTCTTCCATAGATACTTCTTTTTTGATAACTACATTCAAAGGAAGATTTATTTGGTTTAGACTCTTTATCGCAGTATCTTCTACTGCTGTCCAAAATAACAAGTACATTTCATTCCCTCCTTTCTATCTACTTGCTTTTTTCGTATCGTATCAAGCGAATCGTGTTAATATCGATACCAAAAAAGTCGTAGCCTCTCACTTGGAATTTGTAGAGGGCATCCCTCTCTAAGAAAGCCTTAACTCTCCAAATGTCATACTCACGGCATTCTGCTATTGACCTTCTAAGAATCTCTGTTAAGCTCCCATCATTGTTTACTTTCACAAACCTAAGAAATCCTACTCCGCTAAAGGTCACCTCAAATAGTACCTCACCAGAATCCCAAACACAGCGAAAGTTTGAATTTGGGACATCTTCCCAAATGTGAGGGTGGTCCCAGAGGAAACTCCCATTGAAAATTGTACTCCTAATCTCTATAGGCTCAGGATGTACCCTGTTTTCAATCTGTAGCCATCTTCTTGTGCCGTATTTAGCAGTACCTGAAAGTTTTAGCGTAGAAGTAGCAGAATCTACTGAAATATCATGCGAGATACTATCTACATAGACTGTCTGGTCAGAATGTAGAAGAAGATTCTTCTTCAGTTGTATACAGTCTCCTATTTCAAGGAATGGAGCAAAGGGAACTTCAATCTCAAGCTCTACTTTATGGTCTTTCAAATCAGCAAGAACATTATTTGCCAATGTTTGTGCTTCTGAAGAAGTATCAATATTAGAGGTTTTCCCACAATTTATTTCCATATACCTTTTTCCATAGGTGCTGATGGAAGTATCGTCTTGAGCTGTATAGCTCGCTAAAGTTGCAGTAGAGGCATCAATATATTTTACACTTACTTTGTTTCTTATTCTTGCGACCTCTATACCTAATCTTTTTATACTGAAGAAATTGGTATCTGAAAGAATCAGAGAAGGAGTAGAATTACTTCTTTGGGGTTGCCAAAGAGTGAGCCTCCACTGGTTTGTTGAGCTGTCCCATTTGTACCTGATTAGCCAGCCTATCTGGTCCGCCAAGTCTCTAAGGGCTTCCATAACAGATTTTTTCTCTTGTTTCCACTTCTTAACATACCAATTTGGAGAGGATGGAACATACAATGAAACTACCCCACTTCCAAGATTATCGTCCAAAATCTTCTGCATCTCTCCCTCTACAGCAGTCCCATTATCCGTACCATAGGTTCGCTCTTCTTCAATGAAGGTGTCTATCAGAAGTGCACCGTAGTCCCTGCAACGCACAGTGATTTCATCTTGGGTGACTTCTATGCTATCAATATAGCCTTCAAATATATTTGTCCAAGTGCCTGTAGGAAGTAGGCAAGCTTCTATCTTTATCTTGCGCCAAACTTGCAGAGGGGTATCTTCATACACAAAAGGAGAAATAGAGAAATTTCCTTCTGAAGATGCAAGTCTTACTGTTGCTTCAATCACATCTCTATCTATGTCGTCCTCAATTGAAATATAATAGAGCCATTTCTTGTTTTGCCAAGTATCCAGGTCTACCCATGAAGTGCCATCGTAGACGGAAACCTTAGCGTCTACCTTGAATCCTTTTCTTCGCCATAGGTCTAGAACTCCTTCAGGAACATTCCTCATCTCTATACCTCGTATAGAGAGAATTTTACAATTTGTCCGGTTGTCCAATTGCCGTTGCGATAATACTGAATATAGTCAAAATCCTGAATCTCTCCTAAAACCGTAACATATGGAGAAGGTAGGAAATCTCCGTATGCAATCAGTTCTGGGAATTTCGAAGTGTAGGGGCAAGAGTGAATACCTGATATTGCGGTAGAAGGTAGAGCATAGGGAAGTATGTAGACATCCGAGATTGCGTAGTAGATCGGATTGAGCCGAACCTCTGCATCAGGTCTCAGTAGTCTTGGGGCAGGAGATGAGGTCTGAGAAAGCTGACTACCGTTGAAAAAGTAGCGAATCGCTGTTGTGTTTCTGGTCATTGCAATTGTGTTCCACTGCCCTACACTAACCTGGGTAGGTGCAGTGTAGTAAGTAGGGGAGTATGTTTCAGAAACATAGATAAAGTAGGGATACCTACTACCGTTCAGTCCTACAAAAAGCTCCTCGGAATTCTCATACCCAGTCGGAGTGTAAAGGCAGCATATGTACCAGGATATACTCACGAGTAGTTTGAACCTTGCGAAAATTGTGAAGTCGGTACTGTTCAGTATATCCATGCCGGAATACTTCAAAACACTGTAGTTCTGGGTAGTATAAGCAAAAGGAGTTGCAGTAGAAGAAGCCTCAAATTGTATTCCATCTATGTATATCCTGTGTGAGCCACTATTGAGGTCTGGAGTATCAAATCCTATTCTGATGGTTGCTGTAGTTGCTCCTGTAGGTGCCGTTCCTGAAAAAGATATCCTATGCCAGTTCATATTTGCAGGTCCAAGGTTTGTTAGGGTTGTTCGGGATATCTCGCCTCCTGAGCTATTCTTCCAAATTATCACAGTATTGTAGGGGTCTGAACCTGATATTGAAGATAGATCTAAGGAATTTTTCTGATACCAGGATAGAGTATATGTATTTCCTGCTACAACAGGGACATCAGTAGATATACTCCATGCGGTACCTGAATCAGTCTTGTACCAAACTTGCAAAGCATAGTTTCCATGGTACGAGTGGTCAGAAGATCTTGCAATGTTTACCGCGTTATTGTAGTTCTGTATCGCCCAACCTGATAGGTCGGTCTCAAAGCTTGCTTGGTTCTGCGAAAGAAGATTTGTAGTTGAGCTTGTGTATCCCCAAACAACATTGAAGCCATCAAGTTCACCCGGAGACAGAATCGCAGAGCCTGCTGTCGGAATAACCCCTTTGTCACTTGCAAGGTCGGATAGAGAGTTACTCCATGTATTTCTTCCCAGGAAACTGAAATGATCTCCTACACCTGCAACAAAAAGTTTTAGGGCTTCAGCTTCTTCTAGGGGCATCGGAGTTGTTGTTACTTCCCATCTCCTTTTTATACCTTGACTGAAATTTCTTGCAGAGCCACGGAACACTCGCTTTATCCCGCCTAAGTACTCTGCACTTTCTTTTATTTCCCTAACCTCAATTGGCCATCCGTTTAAAACCAAAAATGGCATTTTCTCTACCTCCTTTTAGTATTCAACTATTACCGAACCCGTTTTCACGAATTTTTTCCTTTCAATTATCTTTTGCAATTCTTTCCAGAACTTCTCAGGGTCATCTGTTGCGACATAGACGTTCTCAATTGTTATTGTGTCTCCACTTTTCATAGTAGCTTCTGTGCTCTTTTCGCTGTATCCACTTGTCCATACAGACATCGCAGTTGTACTACCACTTGTTAACTGCATAGGCTCCATTGCCTGATACTTTGCAAGCGCTACTTTAAAGCCTTGCGGTGCGTTAAGGAGTTTGTCTGAAAACTCATCTAAAGCGTTGTTTGCATTTGCAAGTGCTTCTGCCTCTTCATACGTCATCTCTGCGAGTTTCTTAAGTCCTTCTTCAACAGGCTTAGTATCCGCAAGACCTAAGTGTATTCCTAACCATCCAAGCAGTGTGTTTATTACGCGTGCTATTGCATTGTATATATTGAGCATTGCAAGCATTACGTTTCCTACAACAAGACCAAGGAATTTGAAAACAGGGAAGAGAGCCTTCATAACTGGTATTAGCGCCTGCCCTACTATTTCACCAAGGAATTTAAATGGATACAGGAGAGCGTTTATAACAGGCTGTAAGGTTTCTAAGAGCGAGTTCATAGATGCAGCTTTTACATCAAGTTGCTGCATAATTGCAGTAAATATCGAAAGGGGAGAAAGAGGCTCTATAAGATTCTGTGCAAAATTCATTAAGGCATCTGCAGCTTGTGAGCTAGTTTGCGCCAGTACTTCTAAAATCCAGCCAGCTACTCCCCCCATACCACCCTCTGCAGTCCCTTGCGCCTGTTGTTGCAGCTGTTTCTTCTCCGCCTGCAGTCCCTTCTGCGCCTGTTGTTGCAGCTGTTTCTTCTCCGCCTGCAGTCCCTTCTGCGCCTGTTGTTGCAGCTGTTTCTTCTCCTCGCCTCCTACTCCAAACAGAAATGTTCCTGGTCTAAGGCTCTCCCATTTTTCTGCAATTTTATCTACGGTATACTCTGTCCCTGCCACCAAAGAAGCATTTAATATTTCAAATAAATCCAATGTTTCAAAGACCAAGTCTGGGATTATTGAACCACCTACAAGTTCCATATAAAGTTTGTTGTATTCAAGCAATAATTTCGCTACGAGTTCAATAGTTTCTTCAGAGACGTTTATTTTTGCTTGCTTAAACAGCTTAGATATCTGCTGTACCGTGGTTGGTAAGTCTTTGCCAACAGCCTTCCTTAAGTCTGCAAGCCAGTCTTTCCCAAAAGTCTTTGTGAGTTGTGATTTGGCTTGCTCCCCTAGAGCATCTCCAATTTGTTGCCCTATATCTTTATATTTTTCTGTTTTAATTTGCCGAATCTGTACACGGAAATCCAAACCTAACGTTTTTTTGAGAACGTCAGGAGTGTTTTTATCTATCCATTCCATTATTTGAAGCAAAATATCGTTCCACCATTCCCTTATTTTAGAGGACACGTCTGAGACAAAATCTATCGCAACGTTTATTTTTTGTGTAAAAGAATTTTTGAAACTTGACCAAGCATTGTCTACGTCCTGTTTGAATTTATTCCATTTGGTCTCCCATACCTGAGTTAGATTACTAAGCGCAGTTCCAACAGATTTTATTAGGTCCTCCAAGACCCCAGGTAGTTTTATAAGAGCATCTTTCACATAATTTACAGCATCCCTGAACCCTAAGAAGTTTGTAGTATAAGCTGTTATAACAGCGCCAAGAGCTAATAAGGCAATGCCAAGAGGGCTACCACTTGCCACAATTTCCCCTAAAGACTTAAAAGTATTTACCAAGTTATTTACAGTGCTTATCATACCCGAGATAGCAAGTAAAGCAGGCCCTGTAGCTGCAAAAACAGTAGCTATCGTTACAGCTGTTTTCTTAGTATTTTCATCTAAGCCATTGAACCAATCTGTGACTTCCTTTATAATGCTTGAGACACTTTTAAGAACTTCGACAAAGGGTGGGAGCACGCTTTGACTTAGTTCTAAAAGGGCTGTCTTTGTAGTAGCAAGGGCTTGGTTCAAAGTAAATTGCGCAGAATCTGCAACAGTGCTAAAAGCTTTGTCTACTTCAGCAGGTGTTGTTTGAGACATCTCTGAAAAGAGTTCTTTAACCCTTTCACTATTTTCTCCTGTTAAGGCAAGAGCACCTACAAGAGCCCTTACATTTCCAAAAAATCCTCCGAATCCATCTCCAATAAGGATTGAAGACCTATCTAAACTCTTTGCTAAAGCCTTTTCTTCTTTTTGAAGGTATTTTAGCTCTCCTGCTGCTGCCTTGGCTTCTTCTGAGTTCTCTCCATATGTAGCCTTGGTCTTTTCAAGCTTTTCTTCTGCTTGTGCAATCGCAGACTGTAGTTTATAATATTCTGCCTGCATATTCTGTAGTATACTTGGTGCCTTTTGAAACGCATTATTAATAGTGTTTAATGTGGCCAGTAATCCCTTTTCTGAAAGTTCTTTCTTTACCCCTTCTACAGAAAGCCCTAATGCTGCTAAGGCTTCTCTTTCTTGTTGTGTAGGCTGTAAAATTGTTGTGAGAACTCCTCTTAAAGCTGTTACAGCTTCATCTGCGCTCAACCCTGTCAAAGTCATTGCAGCGATAGCAGCTCCGACTTCTTCAAAACCTACCCCAAGTTGTGCCGCGACTGGTACTACTCTACCTATAGAGCCTGCTAACTCATCTGCTTCTGCTTTACCTAACTTTACTGTATTTATCAACACCGCCGTTGCTTGTTTTGCTGTAAGCCCACTTTTGGCATAAGCATTTAGAGCAGAAGTTAAGGCATCTGTTACTACTTGTGTATCTCCTAAGCCTGCTGTAGAAGCCTTCGCCGCAGTTTCTAAAACATCAATTGCCCTGCTTGCTTCAATTCCAGACGACGCTATAAAATACAAAGCTTCCGCAAGTTCTTGGGGGCTTTTGCCGACCTCAGTCGCCATCTTCTTTATTTGCTTTGCCCACTCATCTGTTTGTTTTTGCGACGTTCCCGTTAATGCTACAATCTTTTTCATAGTGTCTTCAAAAGACATTCCTGTTTTTATTGCTTCTTTCCCTATAATGGAGAGGGGGAGGGTAAACGCTGCAGAAAGGTCACGCCCCAGCCTACCCAAGTTTTTACTAAAATCATCCAGCATCGACTGTGTGGTACGTATTTTTTCTTGAAACTCGCTTATATCTGCACCTATCCTAACATTAATTTCTCCTACTTCAGCCACCTAATCTTCTCCCTCCCCTTTGTCTCGATTTTTGGAGTTCCTTATCCTTTATGCGATAGTAAGCCTTCCACTCCGATATCTCGTATGACGATATCTTCGCAAGCAGTTCCGAGACTGTCATCCCAAGCTGTTCTGCAAGCATGAAATAGAAGAGGCGTTCTGGGTCGGTAGCTAGTTTTTTTCAATTTTCTCCTCCTCTATCTTTCCGACACCAGAGAGCCTCATTGCCACAGTTGTTATGCGTTCTATTGCAGTAGCACTCTTTTTCATAAGCTCGTCCCTGTCCGTTTCCTCAAATACTTGTTCTTTTGTATCAGGGTCAAAGGTAGAAAGAATCACAAGAGAGGCATAGAGCTGTGCATAGTCTATCTTTCTTGATACGTCTGTTGCCTTAGAAAGTAGCTTTGCTCTTGCCTCTCCTGTAAGACCTCGCACAAGCACCTTAACACCCCATTCTGGTACCTCGACAATTTCTTCCTGAATGTCGTTCGCTTTTAAAATGTTCTCTCTTAAGCTCACAATATCCCTCCTTCTACTAGCCATAATAGATTTGTCCGTCTGCAACAAAATCCAAGCTTTCTTCTACCAAACTGTCTGCTGCTACTTTTATGCTGTCCTTTGTAAGATATCCGTAGAATCTGTATGCCTTGCCGCTTTCAACGTTTAATTCAAAGCCAAGTAGCCCTGCAAGGTTGTTTAAGAAAAACGAGTCTGCCCACCACTGCGACAAGCTCCCAGAACCTGAACGATACGTCACAACAAACTGCTTCCACTGACTGCCGAACACTGTTGCATCTTGTGTTTCTGCGTCTACGTCTAAGCTCCATTCTTTTGCTTGCGCTATCTGTGATACTGGAATGTAGTAGCCCGACACAGTTACCACGTCAGTAGGTTGCAAGGCAGTTGTGAAGATTATCTTTCCGCCAGGATACTGTACCGTAAACTCTGTTGTTATTATGTTCCCATTCTTTTTAACGGTCACGGCGTAGTTCCTGCTCCAAAATCTTTTTGCTTGGTTTGTGATTGCATACACCTTGTAGTCAGACGAGGCAGTTGTCGCCTCGTCAGTGAAAGATACAGGAGTACCGCTTGCTATGTAGACGCTTGCGTTATAACCTGTAAATACTGCCATTTACATCATCTCCCTTAGGAAGCAGTGTATGTTAGTGCGCCAGTACCTTTAAACGAGAAGTCTACCTCTACTACACCATCTACGCTTGATTTTACGGAGATTTTTTCAATTATTGCTGTACCGCTGTAGTTCTTGGTGCTGTCAATGTAGAACTTAATTGTTACAGTTGTACCGCCTAAAAGTGCGTCTTGTAGTGCCTTCTGTCCTGCAGTGTCTGTCATGTCCCATCTACCAGAGCAAGAACCACTCCATTCCTTTAAAGTTGCAACGTACTCCTTCCACTGGTCTCCAAACTTTACTGTTTCCTGAGTGTCAACGCCAATATCCAAACTCCATTCCCCTAATTCTGCTATTGTTGCAGTACCTACTTTTACAGAACCTCCATACCCTGTAAAAACTGCCATCCTTTATACCTCCTTTTTGTTAGAATTTTGCCCTAAAATAGTAGTTGCAAGAGACTTCGTCTCTGCCTTTTGCATCTCTGCCTATCCAAAAAGGCTGTTGCATCGCCTGACAGGAAAGAATATGCACTGTATCAGACAGGTCCCAGAACGATTTTCCATGCAAAAGATTGTAGATTTGCCAAGCTTTCGCGTATGCTTGCTGTATATCTACGTTGCGTACTCTTATCTGCACAGTTGGATTTAGCATCCCAGCCTGCGCGCCTACCTTAACTGAAAAACTCTCGTTTGCGTTTACCACCTCACCAGTATAGTCAGGTGCAAAGCCTCCCGTATCAACCAAAAAAATTGCGTTGTCAGGAGAATCAACTATGAAGTTTAGGAAGATATCTCTTCCTAAGATTCCCAGTCCTTGCACAACCACTGCTGATACAGGCACAGTAGGAGAAGTACCACCGCTGAATGCTACTGTTGCTACTGCTCTTATATATTTTTTCCTGCCGTTTAAGTTTATGTCTAGCTCTGCTTGTTTATTTGCAGCAGTAATTTGAGAAATTGTAGCTCCTTGTATATCTGCGAAGGTTGTTCCATCATCTGACTCTTGTAGTTTGCAGTCTACCGTAAGAGATGTGGGACTTCCAGAAGCTGTCCCAACATCTACAAAGAGTGTTGCACTATAGAAATCACTTCTATCTATTGTGGCCCCTGTAATGTTTCCTCCTGAGGAAACTTGTGGTGCAATGGCTCTTACTACTTTTATTTCATTTCCTAGCTGTTGTAAGTACTCACCTAATTTCTCAAGCAGTACGCTCACCCTATGACTCTCCTTATTGCACTACGTATCCATTCTTTGTAGTTGTTTGCATTTTCTTTCAGGGGGTCTTCTAGGAATTTTGCCTTTCCTACTTTGTGTCGTAGCTCTGTTCTCTCATGCACGTAGATTGCGTAGTCCGTTCCATATCCTACCTCGACGTAGAAAGTATCTCCTTCCTCTTTTACAGGAGTAACTGTTGCACTAGCTCGCAGTCTTCCAGTATCAACAGGACATTGCTTGACACTTTCGCTACGTAAGTGCTGACCCATATGGTATATTTCATCTTTAAGCACAAGCTTTACTTCTACAAGCTTGCCTTCTAAGTTTTTCGATACGATGTCTATACCTTCGATATCAAGTTTAAACATTCTAGAAAACCCCCCTCATTGCATAGCCTTTGTAAAAGACAACTTCTCCTGCCTTGTTCCTTGCCACGTCAACATCAAAAAGCCCCAAAAAATCCGTTCCGTTTATGCTTACTAGGTCACCTGCTCTTAGCTCCGTATCCGTGTAGATTGTCGTGAACGATATATACTGCTCGCCATCCCTTGTGACTCTTTTCTCCATGCTTTCTTCTACCTTCGCTTTAGCCGTTAGAGTCTGATATGTACTGCGTCCGTACATATCTTTTCCTGTCTCTCGTTTTATGTAGATTGTGGTTACAAAAAACTCTGCAACACTCATATTACTCTTTTAAACCTGTCTAGAAGATGTAGGATTTCCATTTTTTTGCTTTCCTTATAGGATACGGAGTAGTCTCCGAGCCTTTCGCTTTGCACTGCATCGTCCCTTTTTCGTGCAAAATACAAGATTTTCACCAAATCCTTGCAAACTCGTTCTATTACAGGGGGTAGCTTCTCGCCATCCCCTGTATCATCAGGCAAAACGTATCCTGCTGTGTATTTCACTTCGTAGGTTGGCACAATACCTGCTGGAATAGGTGAGGAAAATCCTGCCATAAGCAAGAAGGTAGCTCCCCAACCAAAACTGCTAAACAGTATTCCTGCCTCTTTATCTACAAGATAGTAGAGCTTGTCTATCTCCCTGCCGTATACCTTAACGTACTCTATGTTTTGTATCGGGAAGTTGTTAAGCACGAGACTAAAGTTGTTCACTCCTGCAACGTATTCTATGTATGTTGCTTGCGCCCATTCCCTACCTGTGTACTCTCGTATCATACTACTTGCCTCTTCAATTAGAGAAAGTAAAAACACATCCTGCGATGTATCTGTTATCTCGAGCTCTGTCTTCACAGCCTCTAAGGTAGTTAGCTTTCTGTTTGTAGGTGGGGAAACTACCTGCACGTAGTTCATTTCTTCACCTTAGCCCCTTTTACCATCTTGTCTTCTTTTGGCTCTTCTACATTTTTCTGTGCAATTTTTAGCTCTTCTGCAACACCGAGTTTTATAAGTCTTTGTGCTTCTTCATAGGGAAATCCTGCTACTTCTCCTGCGTTGTATATTCCGTATGCCCGCAAAAATCTTACAAGCATGTTATCACCTCTATACTGGATTCTTTACAGAGCCACCGAGCACAACCACTGCTGATACAGGCACAGTAGGAGAAGTACCACCGCTGAATGCTACTGTTGCTACTGCTCTTATATATTTTTTCCTGCCGTTTAAGTTTATGTCTAGCTCTGCTTGTTTATTTGCAGCAGTAATTTGAGAAATTGTAGCTCCTTGTATATCTGCGAAGGTTGTTCCATCATCTGACTCTTGTAGTTTGCAGTCTACCGTAAGAGATGTGGGACTTCCAGAAGCTGTCCCAACATCTACAAAGAGTGTTGCACTATAGAAATCACTTCTATCTATTGTGGCCCCTGTAATGTTTCCTCCTGAGGAAACTTGTGGTGCAATGGCTCTTACTACTTTTATTTCATTTCCTATGTCACTTATTAGCATTTTTCTCCCTCCTTTTTATTTAATTAGACTCCCCAAGTTACGTTTTGTATTACTGCAACTGCTTCATCGTGTCTTACTGCGAAGTCTACTGTAGAGGTTATTTTTACGAGGGTTTGGTCTTTAGAGAATGCAGAAACAAGATTACCACTTGCTACATATGTAGCCTCAGTAGATACTTGTATCTCGAATTGTATACCGTCGCCGATAATACATTCATTGAAGTCTACGAGATAAATTTCAGATTCGTTGCTACCAGTACCAAGGTTGGCAGGTATCTGAGTTGTTACAGCGAATGGAATGCCCAGAAGTGCCCCTTTTAGCATTTCATCTTTGAAAATATATTGATTGTTTGCGTTGATAAGGCTCAGTAGGAAGTTCTTTACCCTTGGATGCAGGAGCCATCCTGGTTTGGTCATTGATACGTTAGCGCTTTCAAGCTTGTTTATTGCTTTTTGTAGGTCTGCTACTACGTTGGCTACTGCGCTACCAGAGATACCGAACTTATTCCCTGATGCTGCCCAGTTAAGCAAACCTTTAGGAGTGTACTCAGTTCCGCTACCTCTTATGAATGCTGCGTCTTCTTTTAAGGCTATTGCGTTTATTAAGTCATCTCTTACTACGGTATCTGCTTTAGGGGAAGAGAGCCTTATTAGTTTGTTGGAAATCGGTACCATGGCTACAAGTGTTTTTTCTGACAAGACAATCTGGTCAAATCCTGGCTCAGATATTGGAGCATCTTGATTCTCCCCTATGAAGTATGCAGTTGCTCCCCTCGCTAATTTGGGTATTGGCAAGGTACCTTGGAGTGGTAAGCTTTGTGCTCCCATCTTACGTACGACAGCTTTTGCAGTGAGAAGCTCGATTAATTCTTGGGAGTATTGAGGTGGTACTAGATACCCTCCTGAAGGTCCGAGGTCTGCACCTAGAGCTTTTATTACCTCATCGTTGTAGCCGTCATCTTGCCACGCTTTCCTTACTACGCACTGTGCTCTCTCTGGGTCTCCTTTTCCTGCTACGAGAGCTCTTACTATTCTACCGAAAATTAAGCCTTTGTCCATTTTGTTTTCCTCACCTCTTTTTAGAAAAATTTTGGGAGATTCTTTAGTTTTCTTAATCTCCTCTAAGGAGCTCTTAACTTCCTCTTCGATAATTGACTTTAGCTTTTCCCTGTCCATACGCCCTCCTCCTTACTCGATTTTGCCTAAGAGTTTGTTTATTTCTTTTTGTATTGTTTGCTTTATTATGCTACGTATCTCGTCCTCGCTTATTTCTTCTTTTTCTTCTTTTTGTCCTTCTTCCTCTTCTTGTTGCTCATCGAGTTGCGCCAACACCTCCTCTAAGAGTTGTACTGCTTTCCTTATGCGCTCTTTGTTCGCTTTCGAAAGCGTTCTACCTACTTTCTCTACTACTTCTACTTTTTCTACGGCTTGTTCTTCTGCTTTTTCAGTTTCCCCTACAGGCTCTTCTACAGTGTTGTCTACAGTCTCGGAAACTTCCTCGTATACTTCGTCACCTGCCTTGAGATTTTCTGCGTACACTTCTGGAAAAAGTTGTTTTAGCTCTTCTTCTGTGTATTCCTTAAATTCAGGTGGTTCCTTGTCAAAATCTTTGTAGTGCTTTGCTAAGTGGTTGTATACTCCTTTTCTATCTTCGTCAGGAATCTTTACCCCTCCCCTCGCTCCTAGAAGTGCAGCCATTGCAGCAGCTACGCCACGCCATACGCACGCATGCTGCCCTTTAGCCTTGTGATTGTGATGTGGTAGTTTGTAACTACTTTTTATGTCTGGCTTTTCAGAATCGTACCAGGTACACATAATCTTTAGGTCTTCTACGTCTGCCTCTCGTACCTCTGCAGGTCCGTCCCAAGGCTCGTCTGGGTCTGCAAGCGGTGTTTCTTTGTATGGTATCACGCCTTTGGAAACCACAATTGATTTTGTTTCTTTTTCTTTCATGGCCATCTCAATTTGTTCGAACTCCTCCTTTCCTAAGATTTTTTCGTCTTTCTCCATAATCTCGAGAATACTTTTGTAAAGAGGTTTTAAATTTATCCCTTTAGACCTTGCTACAACAAGCGCTTCAGGGTTTGCAGGTACTGGCACAAGAGAATATTCAAGAAGCTCTTGCTTAATGTAGTCGTAGCCGTCGTCACGTTGTTTAAACTCAAGCGGTATGAATCCTACAGAAACCGCATTCATAAAGCCTTCTCTGTAAAGAAGGTAGAGCGTATAGCCAAAGTCATAAATTTCAGGCGTAGGGAACTCAGCAACTGCAACGACCTTGTCTCCTTCTACTCGCAAGTCTATTGTCTTTGCAACAGCTGGTTTTGTGTAGTCGTGACCAAAAAGCACAACTGGATTTTTAAGATAATTGTCAAACCCCCAACCTTGCGGATTTATCGTGTCGTTATCCCTATCCTTTGCTGATGTCGTTATCACAAACTGCAGCCTTCTTTCTCCGAGGTCTTCTCTTGTAGTTAGAAATTGCTTTCTTATGAGCTCGCTCATTCTTCCATCCTCCCGAATTGTCTTAGTTTTGCAAGAATTTCATCCTGCTGTTTCTGAAATGCCTTCTTAATTGCTCGTTCAAAGAGTTTGTCGTACTGCTCCATCCTCTTTTCCTTTTCCCACCAGTACTTTACCCTTTTCTCCTCAGTGTCAAGCATTGTCCTTTTTCCAACTACTGCAGCAAGGGTACAACGACAGTTAATACTTTCTGAAGGTGGTAAAGATGGGTCACCTGGGTAAAGCGCTCTTGCACCAGAACCAAGCGTGAAATAGTCTCCTACACCTACTACTTGTCCGTCAGTCGCAAGATGCGAGTCTCGCACCCTGTCGTCTCTTGTTGCTACCCATTCATGGTACTCTATGCCTGCCTGCCCAAAGGCTGTGTAGTGTGCAAAATTGAACGCTCGCAGCGTTTCTGTTCTTGCAATTCTTTCTGCCCTGTATCCCTTTGCGTCCTCAAAAACCTTGTTCACTCTTTTAGAAAGGTCGTATATACTTTCTCCGCTTCGTACTCCTTCTATTAGTTCGTCTCGTAGCTGTTTTATTGTTGTTTCGTTTATGTTCTGCACACTCTTTATGTAGATACCAGCCTGTTCGTCTAAGAACTGTGTTATCCTTGTGTCTAAGAGATTAAAAGAAAGCCCAGGTCCTATGCTGTTCATTGTTTCTTGCCCCAACTCTTCGATTATTTTCTTATAAACGGGATGTACGTAATAGGCGATGTGCCACTCATCTACCGCTTCTAAAAGTTCGTAGACTTCTTTTTCGCTTAGTTTTTTTATTCTCCTTGGGCTTTTTGTCTTCTGCTCTTGCGGTGTACTCTGCGAAGAGATATTTTGCGGTACGAGGTTATATGGCAACATAAAAACATCTCCGCCCTCTACAGGCTGTTGTCCAATAATTTCACGCCATTCGTTTAAGGTCAGACTCCATGGTGCAATCTTGCCTGCCTCAAGTTTTATGTCCCAGTCCGTAGTAGTGAGTTCCTCGTAGTCGATTATTATTTTCTCGTCAAAGTTCGGTACAAGTTTCTCTTGCAAAATAGAGATTAGAAATTCAAGGCGAGGCTCTATTACTCGCTTTGCAAAGATATAGTCCGCAACCTCGATAGTTGCACGGTTTGAGTTTTCTACAATTCCCAAAATCTCAGGTGGCACCCCTAAGCAGTTTATTATCATATCCCTCTCAAATTTTCTTAGTTCTATTACGTCGTTTCCTTCAAAACTCTGCGAAAGTTGGTGTATCTTCACATCTGCATTCATGAAGTAAGGCTTGAACCAGTTCCAAAAACCCTTTAGCTTGTTTTGGAAGTCTTGCTCAAGTCTCTCTGTATCTGCTTTTGTTAGACCTGGTGCGGTTATCAAAATATCAGGTCTTGCCCTATTATAGAACCATGCTTTTGTATGCTCGCTTGCGAACTCGTCCGCATCTAATTCGTCCGCAAGCACATCTCCAAATCCAAGGCCACGTCCATACGGGTCTTTAGGAGAAACCTGCTTGAACCAAATTACTTCTGTCGCAGGTATTTCTCGTACTTCTCCCATCTGTAAGGTATAAAAAGGTCTGTCTGCGTCAGGTACGCTTGTTACCCATGTCGGTGGTATGGGATAAATTTTCTCGATAACTCCGAGGTCGTTTCTTTCAAGAAGCCAAAAGCTTTCTCCGAGAAGGTCTATATGCATTTGTGTAACTTCTAGGATTTGCCTTCCTGTCATATACTCGTTTCCGTTATCGAGTAGAGAAATAATCGGATGTTCAAGGAGCTCCTCAATTTCTGCACCTTCGTTTTTTAGGATTTTCTTTCTCATTTGCTTGGAACGTAGATACGTGAGCGGTACTTTCTGCGGTTTTCCGTCCTTACGCACGACATAGAACTTCAGTGGCACGCTTGCTACGTTCTCTGCTATCTTTTTAAGCACTGCGAACAGAATAGGATAGTCCTCAAGGTTTTTAAGAATCTCGTACTTGCTTCTCTTAAGCGGTGTCTTATTAAGAGAGAGTATTGACACACCGTATCCTGGTGTACTACCTGTGAGAACTGATTTTATTACTGCCCATCTATCTTTTATTCCCATCTCTTCTCCCTCACCATATTAAGACTTTTCCGTAGTATCTCTTTAGACCATATACGGCTAAGGCAAGCGAGATAACGCAGTCGTCGTGGTATCCTTCAGGCGCAGAGTATTTTATGTTTCCTGCCTTGGTCATCTCGTATTCGAAAAGCTCAAGCTCGTTTATGAGTGGTTTTATCTCAGGAAAGCTTATCTCTTCTTGTTCTATTGCCACGATAAGGTTGTCAATTAGGTTCTGCTTTGTTGTGTTTGTGAACTGGTAGCCTTCTACTTGCAAGCCTCTTCTTTTCGCTTGTTCTAAGAGTGGGTCACCTACGCCTGTGCAGTCCATTACCACGTATGCGTCGTTATACTTCTTTGCAATTGCCTCTAATCTTGCAAGCTGTATTGCATAGTCTACGTTGTTAAATCTCTCGAACCAGACAACTCTTCTTTCTTCCCTGTCCATTACCGTGATAACAGAGAAATCCTGATATTTAGCAGGGTCCCAGCCTATAACGTACGCTTTGTCTTTCTGCGGTTCCTCTAATTGTCCCTTTATGCACTTTCTTACATTTCTGAATACTCCTGCGTTGTCTTCAAGAAACTTTGCGTATATCTCTTGTCTTACTACTCGCTCTGGCATTTCGGAAACTATGCGGTCTATCTCTTCTTTTTGCAAATATGGATTGTCGTACGTCGTGTAGTGGTATGCTTTCCAGTCATCTCTTTCTTGAGCACGGAGATATAGCGTGTAGAAAAGATTACGCCCTTTAGGAGTTCCGCCTATTAACACCTTTCCGCAATAATCAAGAATCATAGGTTCAATTGCGTTATGCCAGAGATATTCATCCTTTAAGATTATTCCTGCCTCGTTGAGAAAGATAATTTTGTAGCCGAAACCTTCGATATTTTCTGGGATGTCTGCGCTTCTAAAGTCGCAAACAGATTCCAAAACTCGCAGTTCCTTCTTCTGCTGTCTCCATTGCCAAAGAGAAGCTGGAAGTTGTCGTAGTACTGGGATAAAATACCTTTCAACGTACCTGTCTATATTGGAGTGTATTGTGTCTACCCAAAGTAAAGGAGAAGCCCCTTCAAGCATTTTAAGAATAAAATAGTTAGCAGCGCCTTTTGTAAGGCCAAATCTTCTACCTTTTACAATGACCTTATGTTTATCTTGGTCTTGCAAAAAGATTTCTTTCTGTTTGTTATGGAACTTTATCTCAACCGTCTTTTCCGCTATCATCTTCTATTTTCACCTTCACAGTAACCTGTATAGGCGAGCCGTCTTCTCCTGTAATTTCCTGTCTTTCTATGTAGCCTCTCTTTTTTCCTTTACACTTGAGATAAAACAGAATTGCGCCAAGATTGCCTTTCTGAATTTTTTCCAAGAGCTTTCTTTCTGCGTAGTCCAAGAGCTCCTCTTCCATCTCTTCTATTTCTTTACGAACTTCTGGATGTTTGTTGAGGTAGCGCCAAAGTGTGCTTCTGTCTACTCCGAGATACTTTGCTGCGTAGGTGTGTAGTCCTCCTGCCGCCTTGTAGGCTTCAAGTACAAGGCTCTTTGTTAGCCTTCTTTTTTTTCTTGTTGCGTTCTGTTGCATTTCCTTCTCTTCAGCCATGCCCTCCTCGCAATAAGTCCTGTAGTCTTTTGTCTGCTCTCAGCTTCTGTATTATTTTGTTGTGTATCTTTATTACTGTGCTTTTTTTTCTGTGCAACCTACATGCTATCTTTCGAAAGATAAGTTTTTCCTTGTAGCGCAAGAGCAGTATCTTTTGTTCTATTTCTGAAAGTTCTGCTATAACTTCTTGTACTGTCCTTAGTAGCTCTTCTTTCTCTATTTCTGCTTCTATGTCTACTTCACTGTTTAACCTGTAAGGTTCTATGTCCTCTAAGGATACGTAGTCTCGTTTCTGGCATGCGAGTTTATTTGCCATTATCCTTGCCGTCTCTCTTAT
>Ga0209409_1001556_pt1 | contig 19318 bp, 9 predicted proteins | sample AD_JPNMR1_MetaG_FD_184424 | JGI IMG/M metagenome (GOLD analysis project Ga0209409, IMG submission 184424) | Active sludge microbial communities of municipal wastewater-treating anaerobic digesters from Japan - AD_JPNMR1_MetaG (SPAdes) (version 2) | ecosystem: Engineered > Bioreactor > Anaerobic >...
TGCTGGCGCTCTCCTGGGGAAAAAGGCCAAGAAAGGTATTTTTATAACTACCTCGAGTTTTTCTAAAGATGCCAAAGAATATGCAGATAAAATTGAAAGCAAAATTGTTCTAATTGATGGCGAAACGCTGACCCAGCTAATGATTGACCATGATATTGGTGTTTCTAACTATATGACCTATACCCTGAAGAAGGTAGATAACGATTATTTTTCAGAAGAGTGAAACAGTGTAAATTGAAACACATTATTTTACCCAAAAAATCGGTTTCAACCGCTATGAAGAATAACATTGTTCTTGACGCTTTTTATGGCTTTAGTTTATTATCATCCAGAGAGGAAGGAGTGAAGAGGCAGCATTTATAACCCTAAGTTAGCAGAGGGAGAGTGGAGAAGTTTAATACCTGGTAACAATTAAAGAAAAAATGCAAAATCGTATTTTGTTTATCACTGACTTGATAGAAAAGGTATGAAACGTTGTCCGGACGTGAAGATGCACTTATAAAATAAGGAAGGGGTAGTTTGCTTGATAAAATCCGTTAATAGTCATTGTGATCATAAATGAACTCAACCGATCAAAAATATACTTCTCGCCTGCTCAAAGGTGGAGCTTTATTTGAAGATATGCGTCGGCTTGTGATGGTTTGGTCTGATGAAATTCCAGAGAATGAAGCCTATGCCTATTTGCGCGGGTTGTTGCCCAAGTCTACTTTAGCTCGTGTTCGAGACATTTATACCAACAGCTTTAGGCCGAGATTTATACATGGGTCACCACCTGACGCCTGGAGATTAGCTAAAATTCTCGAAGAGCAAAAGGCTGATCTGGAAATAATTCGCCCTTTCTATTATTGGATTACTGCCCGGGCGGAGCTACCTCTTTACGAACTTGTATCAGATTTTTTATATCCCCGCTCCAGGTCAATGGACCGTCAAGTTAGAATTGAGGATGCAGTAACCTGGTTAGCCCAAAGAACCCGACAGTATAATATCTCCTGGTCACACGGTGTTATCGTCAGAGTTGCGCAAGGCATCCTTGCGGCGCTAAGAGATTTTGGCATTTTGGTCGGAACCGTAAGAAAACAAATCTCAAATTCAGGGCTATCACCCAAAGCGTTTGCGATTATAGCTTTTTGCCTGAATGAAATGGGTTTTTCTGGTCGGCAGCTATTCTATCACCCAGATTGGCGGCTTTTCCTGTTAGATGAGGCCGGCGTCGTCCACTTGCTCTTGGATTGTCATCAATATGGTTGGCTTAGATATGATTCTGCTGGAGATATAAAAAGGATTGAATTCCCAGCAAAAACGTTTAAGGAGTTTTCACGTGAAGTCCTTGGCTGATTCCTTAATAGAACTAGAAAATGATCTATCATATCGCCCGGCTCGAATATCCGCGCATAGCGATATGCCTTATGCAATCTTTGTATATCCCCCGGCCGAAGAATTTTCTATGAGGAAACATCTCAGGCTTTTCTCTATAAAGCTGTCTCAAAACCACGGTCGGCAGGTAAAATTTCTGTCTATTGCCCGAATGGTCTGGGATACAATCAGGATTTATGGCTTAGAGGACCTTTATAAAACTGAAATGCTACGGGGTTTTGGAGCTGCTCAAAAGCATGTCCATCAGCTTATAACAGGCCCAGATTTCAAGCCCTTAACAGAAACCGTAATGGAAAAGATATCAAACCTCACGCCAGATGATAATGTGGTTTTCCTGGTTAGAGCGGGGGGCTTTGCTCCGTCTATTTGTAGTATTTCATGGCTTCTGGAGGGCTTGCATGGCAAAACAGATGTTCCAATAATCGTCTTCTATCCCGGAAGTGTGGAAGCCGGTAGCGATCTTAGATTTTTTAACTTGCCGGTCAGAGGAAATTTAGGCGCTTATAATTATCGAGTCAAAATATATGGAGTTGTCTCATGAAAAACATAAGAGATATATTTGCCAGGCCAATTGATCGATATATCGAAGAAGTTATTAAAGTTGAGCAAACAAATGAAAGCCAGGTTAGAGCCGAAATTGAAGAATATGTAGTAACAGATTCTATTCGCGATCAATTTGCTGAGATTTACAAAGAAATTGCTGAAGGGCCTGCTAAGCCGCGCGAAGGTATCGGCATCTGGATATCCGGTTTTTTTGGTTCTGGAAAATCAGCTTTCGCAAAGATTCTGGGATATACTGTCGCCAACCGTAAAGTTGGAAACACAACCGCTTCGGTTCTTTTCAACGCGGTAGCCCATGACCAACGGATTAAGGAGTTTTTAGACTATATAAACACCAGAATTCCATTTGACGCTGTTATATTTGATGTTTCTATGGAGCATGGCGTGCGGTTCACAGATGAGAAACTCACAGAGATTATGTATAAAGCTCTTCTGCGTGAACTGGGTTATGCGGAAGATTTTGATCTGGCTGAGCTGGAGATAACTTTAGAAAACGATAACCAGCTACAACAGTTTGAAGAAGAATTTGAAAGAGAGCACAAAAAGACTTGGAAAAATCGTCGTCAATTAGGCTTAGCTATCAATGAAGCGAGTACAGTACTCCATAAACTTAATCCGGACACATTTCCTACAGCAGATTCTTGGGCTTTGACTGTTGGGAAAGCCCGAGCTGATATAGATCCAAACAAGCTAGCTCGTCGCAGCTTTGAGTTGTGCGCTCGCCGTGCACCAGGTAAGGCGCTTATTTTTATTATTGATGAGGTGGGGCAATTCGTATCCCGTAGTGTCGATAAAATGCTCGACCTTCAAGCGGTCGTCCAGGCTATCGGCATAGAAGGCCGAAACCGAGTCGAGAGGGGCCAAGCGGTTTCACCTTTTTGGATAGCTGTTACTTCTCAGGAGAAACTTAATGAAGTAGTTACAGCCCTTGATTCTAAAAAGGTTGAATTAGCTCGCCTTCAGGATAGATTTCGGTTAACAGTTGATCTTAAACAAACAGATATAGCTGAGGTTACTGCCCAGCGTGTTTTAAATAAGACACCTGAAGCAGCGGGTATGCTGGCTGAGCTATTTGATAATAATCAAGGAAGAATCAAGGCTTGCTGCACACTTGAGAATTCATCAAGGAATCTGCCCATTACCCAAAAGGAATTTATTCGTCTTTATCCCTACCTTCCTTATCAAATAGAACTTTGCATTGATATTGTGGCCGGTCTCAGAGCGAAACGAGGCGCATATAAACATATTGGTGGAAGTAATAGAACAATAATTAAGCAAGCTCAACAGATGATAATCAATCCAAAAACTAATCTGGGCAGTGAGCCAATTGGTGTCCTGGTGACTCTGGATAAGTTATACGAGCTTCTGGAAGCTGGCAATCTGCTGCCCAACGAAGTAAGTCAGGAAATTGCCAGAATATCAGCTCAGCTTAATCATAATCCGTTGGCTACTAAGATTGCCAAAGCAATTTCACTATTAGAATCAGTAAAAGACCTGCCCAGGACAGCGCATAATCTAGCAGTAGTTTTACATCCGGCAGTCGATGCAGATCCTTTGAAGCCAGCTGTGGAAAAAGCGCTGGCCGAACTTGAAAAAGCCCAGTTTGTCAAGAATACCCAGGAAGGTTATAAGCTCCTGACTGTTCAAGAGAAAACCTGGGAATCAGAAAGAAATAGCTTAGAGCCCAAAGAGAAAGAACGTAATCAGATACACCGTGAGCTCATTTCTGAAATTTTTTCAGATCCCAAGGTTCGAACGCATCAATTTAAGAACCTCCGTACATTCCGCCTGGGAATAACATTGGATGGCGTACCTATCGGGCAGGAAGGTGATATCCTGCTTCATCTGCAGCTGGCTGAGGCTGAGGGATTTAATGAAGCGTTAAAAGAAGTGCGTCAGGAGAGCCTTTCCAAGCCAATGGAACTATTTTGGGTAGCACCAATTAAAGATGAAATTAGAGTGGCAGTGACAGAACTTTTTAGATCTAAAGAGATGGTTAATAGATATGACGTCTTTGCCTCCCAACAGAATATATCGCCTGAACAGCAGACATGCCTGACAGAAGAAAAGAACCGGCGAGAGCAATACACTCATCGTATTCGTTCATTGTTAATTTCAGCCCTTGAATCAGGCCAGAGTTTCTTTAACGGTGTTAATTATAATGCAACTAGTCTTGGCTCTGACTTAGCCAGCATGATGAGGGGCCTAATTGAATTGGCAGTGCCAATACTCTACCCTAAGTTAGAAATCGGGACATTGCCATTAGCTGGTGGTGAAATAGAGAAGTTCCTTACGGCCATCAACCTCTCTGGGTTACCGAAAGTATTTTATGCTAATAATGCTGATATGAGCCTGGTTATTAAACAGGGAGACCAATATGTTCCTAACCTTGGGTGTCTATTGTGTCGGGAAATCCTTGATTACCTTCATAAAGAACATGCCTATGGCAATAAAATAACTGGTAAGATGATAGAATCTCATTTCGAAGGGATTGGTTATGGCTGGGAATTAGAATCAATCCGCCTGGGGTTAGCAGTGCTTTTCCGGGGAGGCGCTATAGAAATCAGTTACCAGGGCAGGAAATATCGCGATTATACTGAACCTGCAGCTCGGCAAGTTTTCCAGAGCAACCCGGCTTTTCGGTCGGCTTCCTTTGCACCCCGTGAAGCACTGGATCTAAAAGTTCTCGCTTCCGCGGCCAGAATGTATGAAGAGTTGACGGGAAAGGACGTAAATATTGAGGAAGGGGCAATTGCCCAGGCTTTTAAAAGTCTGGTTGCTGAAGATCAGCAAAAACTTGTGCCATTATACGCCCGCCTTAGTGCCCTGAAACTTCCTGGTGCGGACACAGTTTTAAATCAACTTAACTGGATAGAAGGAATTATTAATAGTCCTCCTGATGAATGCGTCAAGACTTTAGCCTTTGAAGGGAAAGAATATGCAGAGAGAAGACGTCGGGCTGAACAATTGATTAAGACAGTTACCGACGAAAATGCTGACGTTTATAAAATGGCCCTGGGGATCTTGGACAGTCAATGGCCATTACTTAAACAAAGAGGTGCCGATGGGACTCTTGAGGTTACCGCGGAGAAGCTCAATACTCTGTTAAATTCAGAGGATTGGTTTTATCACCTTGAAGAAATCAAGATAGCCAGCCAGACCTTAGATAATGCTTACCGTCATTTATATGCTACAAAATTAGAACAACGGACGAAATTGTATGCTGAAGCTCTGGACATGATCAAGGGTAGGCCGGAGTGGCTGGCTGTGAGTCAAAACGATGAGATTCCTCCCGATCAAAAGCAAGCAGTTTTGTACCCCTTAACCAGCCGGATTGTTTCAGACATAGATCTTCCTTTTGGAGCAACAGTTTGCCGTCGGGCAGGAGCATCATTATCACAAATAGAAACTGAAATCGATAGCGTAAGCTCAATTGTTAGTCAAGTTATGAAAAGATTGATTCAGCTTACCTCGCCCAAGGGCCGTGTGGAAATAGTTCCTGTATCAAGGTTTTTCCCTTCGCAGATAGCCACAGAAGAAGAGCTCATGGAATTTTTGGCAGCTCTTGAAGAACGTCTTAAAAAAATAATCGCTCGCGGGGACACCGTTATACTGGAGTGACAAGCATGGGTGCCTATGAACTGGCTGTTAATAACTTTGCTGTGGCTGAAAACCTTTTGCAGCTCTACGAGCTATTTAACAATCTTAGAGAAGGACCAGTTACCGAAGATTTAAGGCTGGCTGTCTGCAGGTTATGGGATGTTCCTCCTAATGCAGCTCTTCGGAATGCTTATAACGAACAAATGGTCATGTTAGCCCATGCTAATGCACCAATCCCCCAGGCTCTTCTTATCGAAAATGGCGCTGACTTCTTGCTCAGGCAGGCAGTCGTCGTGGCGTGTACAGCTGTAGAATCTTTTTTCTGGGATAGCTTGCGTGAAAACGCACTGACCATAGTCCGGGCCCGCCGAAGAGGAGCAGATGAGACCCTACGTGGAATTACTTTAACTCTGGATGATTACCTGTCATTAGGAAATTATGCAGAGCCTGATAAGCGTCTTGAACAGATTATTCTGAAGAACTTTGAACGTAAAACCTTATATAGCACAGAATCAATCGACAATATTGCCAAAATTCTAACTGTCAACAATTTTTGGGAAGATATATGCAAAAAATGTGGCCAAAGTATAAACGATATCAGAAGAAACCTCGACGAGATTATTCAGAGGAGGAACCAGATCGCTCATCGCGCTGATAGACCCGAAACAGAAACAGGCCTTGATGAAAGGATTGATGGCCATGGCTTAAGAGAGATAACATTCCCCTGGGTAAATACCAGGGTTGCCACAGCTAAGAGCGTTGTTATAGCAGCTAATGAATGTTTCAAGGCAGCAATTGGGAAACTAAAGAAGGACCTGGAAAAGCAGGAAAAACAAGCTGCTGAGCAGGAATTGGCCAAGGCTACACTCAAAGTAAGAAAGATCGGACAATGAATTGGGATATTATTACCAGAATCCAAAGGTTCACGCTAATGGCGCGCCATAATTTAGAGCGCGAGGCAGCAGAACAGCTGGAAGGAATCTATGGCTGGCTTCCGGATGGTTCCTTTACTGGTGAGGATTTATATTCACCAGCGCTCATTCAGGTTGAAGAGGCTAAAAAGACCCGCGCCCGTTTAGAAAATTATGCAGCGGCCGAACTAGAAGCAGGTTCTAATTATAAGCTGGCAAGAGAAGATTTGATAAGGGAGACCGCTTTTACCTGGCTTAACCGCTTCGTTGCGCTTCGAATGATGGAAGAACGACAGCTTATAAAAGAGACAATAAGCAGACTTTCTGATTCGAATGCCTTTAAGCTCTGGGTAGCTGATGAATATGATCCTGAAGCTAAAGACTTATATTTATCTGGAGATACACCAATTGATTCCATTGGAGAGGGCCCGCGGCAAAAAGCTTACAGACGATTTTTACTGTGGGAGTGTGAGCGACTTGCCAGTGAAGTGTCTGTTCTTTTTGATGCTACCAATCTATCCAGCCGGCTTTTCCCCAGGCCTCCGGTGTTAAAACAAGTTGTTGATGACATGAATTCACCGGATTTGCTTGAAGCCTGGAAGCCAACTAATGAGGAAACTATAGGCTGGGTTTATCAATCATTTAATGCCGAAGAATTGCAGGCCGCATTTGCAAAAGCTCGGCAACAGGGTAAAAAATTCAGTCCCAGAGATATTCCTGCAGTTACTCAACTTTTCACCATCAGATGGGTAGTAAGATTTTTAGTTGAGAATTCGCTTGGTCGTCTCTGGATTGAAATGCATCCAGATAGCAAATTGATTAAAAGCCTCAGTTACTTTGTCCCGACAAAGGAACATAACGAACGCGGGATGAAGCTTGTCAAAGACATCACCTTCCTTGATCCGGCCTGTGGTTCAATGCATTTTGGTCTTATTGCTTTTGACCTGTTCGAGCAAATGTACAGTGAAGAAATCGAGAACAAAGGTAAGCCTGGCTGGCCTGAGGTGCCCTCAGTAGAAGACCAGGCATACATTCCAGCTGCTATTATTAATAACAATTTATTTGGCATTGATTTAGATTTGCGCGCTGTTCAGCTATCAGCTATGACTCTTTTCTTACGCGCCAAGACAGTCAACCCCGCCTGCCAATTTGCTGATAGAAACATTGCTTGTGCTAATGTAGAACATATAACGGCGGGGCGTCTCGAATCATTTATAAACAGCGCTGAATTTGAGCATCCTATCTACGAAAGAATACTTAAAGCTATGGCTGAGAAACTCAGAGATAGCGACAACCTGGGGAGTTTGTTGAGGCCCGAAGAAGAACTAAAAAGATTAATAGAAGAGGAACGTAAAAAAGCACAAGCCGACCCTGAGCAAAAAGAATTGCGTTTTCCGGAACTTTTTAGCGAGAAATTTGAGACACAGGCTGGGGTAGAAGAGTTCTTTGGTTTATTAGAAGAAAAAGTACTGGAAAAGCTCGATGAGTTTGTTCGGCAGTCAAGAAAGATAGGGCAGGATCCAGCTCATTTTGCAGCAGAAGCTGCTAAGGGACTGAGACTGTTACGGTTGGTCCAGCGCCGTTATGACGTGGTGACAACTAACCCCCCCTATCTTTCTTCCAGGAAAATGAACGAGCGACTTGCTGAGTTGTTGGAAGACGAATACCCTGATGGCAAAAGTGACCTTTATGCAGCTTTTATTCAAAGATGTTCAGAGCTATTGAACAATGAGGGCCTCCTGGGCATGCTCACCATGCATTCTTTTATGTTCATCAGTACTTATGAGAAACTGAGAGAAAGGCTCCAGAATGAGATGGCGGTTGTAACCATGGCCCATTTTGGCGGTGGACTGTTTGCTGTTGGAAATCCGGGAACCTTACAGACAGTAGCTTTTGTTCTGCGACGTGAAGAAGATGAGAGAAAAAGAGAAAATAGTATAGGAACATACTTCAGACTGGTGCATGAGCGAGATGCCGACTTAAAGTGCGAGACATTTGAGTCGGCAGTTAAAGCCCTTCGGGCTGGCCAGCCTCATCCCAAAGTATTTTTTTGTAAGCAGCAAGATTTTGATGCCATCCCTGGGAAGCCCTGGGTCTACTGGCTGCCGGAGAAATTAAGAAACTTATTCAAGCACTTCAGTAAGCTCGGGGAAATAGCTGAGCCGAAGCAGGGGCTGGCAACGGCTGATAATAATCGATTTTTACGAATGTGGTGGGAGGTTGGGCTGGCCAATATTGGCTTTGGAATGAGAGATTGTAATGAAGCTAAAAACAGTGGATTAAAATGGTTCCCCTATATGAAGGGAGGCGCTCCCTTCCGGTGGTATGGAAATCAAGAATACACTGTCAACTGGCATAATGACGGAGTAGAACTATCTGCCAACGTTCCAATTTCAGTAATTAGGAATCGACGTTATTATTTTCGGCGAGGAGTTACATGGAGCTTGATAAGTTCAAAAGGGTTTGCCGCCAGGCTCTCCCCAGGTGGTTTCATTTTTGATGTTGCAGGGATGACATGCTTTCCGACTGAAGATCTTCTCGAGTTGATTCTCGCATTGCTTAATTCGCGGGTTGCGGAATTTATCTTATCGGCTCTAAATCCGACCATTAATTACCAGGTAGGTGACATTGAGCGATTACCAGTCCCTGCTGAACGTAATGAAAAAATAGCTGAATTAGTCAATAAATGTATTGAGTTGAAAAAGCAGGATAGCCGTGAAAGTGAGATAACTTATGATTTTGTGCATCCTCTCGAGAAGCTTGAAGAGCGAGAAGCAAGGAGCAAGGAACTCGCCGAGTTGGAGAGTCAAATTGACGATGAAATATCCAGGCTATATGGCTTGTCTCGGGAGGATCTTGAATTTATTGATAGAGAATTGTCAAGCGAGAATAGAGTCCGAGAAAATAACAATGATGAAAACGGAGCATCATCAGATGCTGAAGAATCCCAGGTAGAAGCACCGGAACTCGATGAATCGGAATGGGCTTTGAACTGGATTTCATATGCAGCAGGAATTGTCATGGGCCGGTTTGAGATAGGCAAGCCAGACGGACTCGGCCGGGGGAATTTTACACCTGAGACTATAAGCGCTCTCATGCCCTTAATTAGTTCTGAAGGCATCCTGGTTAATGATCCTCACCGGCCGCTTGACCTGGCGGAGCGTTGCCAAAAAGCTCTTGAATTAATGCTTGGAGAAAAAGAAGCTGGCGAGCGGATTAAAAAGGCACTGGGTCAAGGGGAACCTTTGGAACTTTTGCGGGCCTGGTTTGATCGTTTTAGTGGTGGACGTAAGGATTCTTTCTGGAAGTTCCATTTTCAGCTATATAAGAAGAGACCTATCTACTGGCCGCTGCAGTCGCCAAAACAGCTTTTTACTGTCTGGGTATTCCAGGAGAAATTCAGCCGAGATACACTCTTCCACGTCAGAAATAACGTTGTTGAGCCAGAATTAAGAATGGTGGAGAGAGCCATTATCGATCTTCGCGAGCCTGCCAAGCATGATAGAGCTGCCAGGAAAGAGCGGGATAGACTGCTGGAATTAAGTGAGGACCTAACTAAGTTTTCAAAGTTGCTCATGACAATCGCTGAAAGGGGTTATGTTCCCCATAAAGATGATGGTGTTCTGGTTAACGCAGCTCCACTTCATCAGCTATTGCCCTCATGGCCTGAAGCCGAAGAAGCTTGGGAGGAGCTGGAAAAGGGCGAGTATGATTGGGCGAAGCAGGCTATGGAATACTGGCCGGACCGCGTTCGAGAAAAGTGTGTGAAAAATCGATCATTGGCCATTGCCCATGGTCTGGAGGAACTCTGTCAGGTGCCTGAAAATGACCGGGGCAAAGCCAGAAAAGGTGGCAGAAAGAAAAAAAGTGATTAGAAAGGCAATTGGCGTAGAGGCGACATTATGGGAAGGGTAACAGCAGATATTCTCGCAATTGTAAAGAGGCAATTGGCTGAGCACGGTATAGTTGTCTGGTATGATCCAGAAAAGTCTTACAGACGGTTACTTCCGCAATTGAGTTCCGGAGGTATAGATTTAATTTCTTACCAGGACGGGTTCTTTAAACTCAGAGAAGAGCTTGAGCCTTTTTTAGAATTTGTTGATGAGCAGGGCAATATAAAAAATGGGGCTGAGATTCCTCCCAAGCTAATCGTTTATATTCCCTTAAAGAGGGAGGAAACCGAATTTGCTTTTATCGAGGCTGAAACAGCTGGAATTGTAATAGAACCTGATTCTCCTCTTCCAGAAAACAATACAAAACTGAGCCTGGCAGTAGAACGCGTATTTAGCCAGATTGCCCCGGCTAAAGCCAAGCATCTCGCCAGACAGGCGGAAGAGGGGTTACTAACTATAGAAGAGCTTGACAAGATTGCCGATGAGACAGGTGAAAGCACGGCCGGACTTCTTCAAATAATTTATGGCCCTGTCTCAGTAGATGAAATTATTGCGCAGTTTGCTGCCTCTGAAAATAAAGACCAGGATATTATAGAAAAAAAGGCTGTTCCCGAACTTACCGAGCTCATTGAGAGAGAAATTGAACTTTCAGATTTAGAAAATAAAGAGCTTCCAGAGATCAGAAAAATCCTGCGACGCTACCTTTTAGTAAATGAGTTCCTTTCGGAGATAGGAACAGAAGCAATACCTGAACAGATGAGGCGGTTGCCATGTGCTTCGAGACTTCCTGCTGTTGATCTTATAAAACAGACATGTCGGATCTGGAGAAATAGGATCGATCTTAAAGATTCATACCCGAATGCGGCCATAGACGTTGAGAAAGAGATAGGCCTTGAGGATATTAGCATTCTAAATGGAAGATTGTTAAGGAATGAAACTTTTCCAGTAATCGAAATATCCTGGCTCAAAGAGTCAGCGCAAAAGCTGGTTGAAGGTGAGGTTTTGGCAGCACAGGACATAATCAATGCCAGGATGGATTTGTTTTGGGCGAAGGAGCGGCCGAACTTTCAGATAGAGTGGAAGGTATTGGAGGCTGCATCCAGAGTGTTGAATAAAGCGTGCAACATTATAAAAAGTTTGAAAAAGCAAAAGCCACGGCTTGAAGAACTTATAAAAGCCTACACAACCCATACTGAACCCTGGATGCTTGTCGATCGCTATTATCGTCTTATGGAGAATAGATATGCCGGTCTGGAATTAATGGAATCGACAGAAGAAGAATTAGAAAAAGCAGTCAGTATAGCGAGGAGGCGATATACGGAAGCCTTGCAAGAGATAAACTCAGCTTATTCAGTCGCTGTTTTAAAGGCTGGATTTCAATCTCAAGAATTCGGCCAGCAGTTAACAGTCTTTAAAGATATCGTTAAACCTCTTGTTGAGAAAGGAGAAAAGGTCGCTTATTTCCTTGTTGATGCTCTCAGGTATGAAATGGCAGCGGGAATTCTCGAAAACTTAAATGAAGATTATGAAGGTAACATTGAACCAAGGCTTGGCCAGCTTCCCGGGATTACGACCATAGGTATGGCAGCGCTTCTGCCCGGGGCGGAAAACGGCTTAACCATTAAGGAAAAAGCAAGTGGAATTGGAATTTTCGTAGGGGAGGCTGACGTTTCAACCAAGCAGGCGCGGATAGATTGGCTTAAAGAGAAAGCGGCCGTCGGTGTTGCGTCCTTCAGTCTAAGCGAGGTATTGAAATTGACACCGAAGCGAAAGAAGGAGATTGGGCAGGCGGATTTTATTGTAGTGACTTCTCGAGAAATCGATCTCATGGGGGAACAAGGAGGAGGAGAAGAAGAAGCCAGGCTTTACATGGATGATATTCCCGATAAAATAAGTCGTTCTATTCGCTCGTTAGTGAGGACCGGAGTAAAGTGGTTTTTAATAGTCGCCGACCACGGCTTCCAGATGGTGGACGTTTTGGATCCGGGAATGATGATGGAAGGGCCGGGTGGTTCTACACTTGAGATACATCCCAGAGTCTGGATCGGGCGGGGAGGTAGTGAAGGGGAAGGTTTTATAAGGACCAAAGCCAGTGAATTAGGCTTAAATGGTGATCTGGAATTCGCCTTTCCAAAAGGATTGGGAGTATTTAAGGTTAGAGGAGGAGCTGGAACCTATTTCCATGGAGGACTTTCTCCGCAGGAACATATTATTCCTGTGCTTTCTATCAAGGCAAAGGGCAAGACAGCGGATAGCAGATCAGTTTTGGGCGTAAGGATTTCTATGAACAAGAACAAGATTACCAATAGGATATTCACTGTGACTTTAGAACTTACGGGGACTGGGCTATTTCCGGAAGAAGAAAAGCGAGTTAGAGTTGAGGTCATATCTGGTAAGGAAGAGATTGGGAAAGCCGTGGCTGCCGGTTATGACTATGATGAGAAAAGAAATGAAATAGTGGTCAGACAGGGTCAGCCCAATGTTGTGACTATTATGCTGCAGCGAACTACAGTCCCGGCTCGCTTAACACTCCAGGTTGTCGATGTTGACCGACAGATTGTTCTTGATTCAATAAAAGATGTTCCTGTCGAGCTTACGATTTAAGACATAAAAAATGGAGGTTTGTAATGGACGCACTGGATAAAAGGTTGATAGATGTCTTCCCGGGGAAGGTAGTCAGAAAGAACCTGGTAAGAAAGGTTAAAGTTGGCGCGAATGTCCCTGTCTTTGTCTTGGAGTATTTATTGGGTAAATATTGTGCCACTGAGGACGAGACGGCCATTGAAGCCGGGATGAAAATAGTTAATAGAATGCTGGCAGAAAATTTTGCCCGTCCCGAGGAAAGCAATAAAGCTCAAGCCCTGGTCAAAGAGAAAGGCAGCCACATTTTTATTGATAAGATTAAGGTCAATTATCTGGCAGAAGATGATAAATACTGGGCCGAGCTTGTTAATTTTGGACATAAATATGTGCATATCCGAGAAGACTTCATAAGGAGCTATGACCGACTATTGACAGGAGGTATTTGGGCTGAAGTAAAAATCAGCCATCAATATGATGAGGAAGCAAGAGGGAAGAGGAGCCCCTTCTGGGTAGAGGAGCTAACACCAATTCAGGTGGCTTCCTTTGACCTTAAGGCTTACTGCCAAGGCCGAGCTCGATTCTCCTCAGAAGAATGGGTTGACGCTCTTTTAAGGGGGATTGGATTAGAGCCTGCTCAGTTCGACCGACGACGAAAACTTCTATTTCTTGCCAGGCTGATTCCGCTTTGTGAGATAAATTATAACCTGGTTGAATTGGGGCCTCGGGGGACGGGAAAGTCTTATGGTTATCAGGAAATGAGTCCCTATGCCATTTTACTCACAGGGCCGACGACGGTGGCCAACCTATTTTATAACATGGCTACCAATAAAATTGGTCTGGTTGGCTTGTGGGATGCCATTGGATTTGATGAGGTAACTGACTTGGAGAAAATGCCAAGAGAAGTGGTCTCAACACTTAAAACATATTGTGAATCGGGAACGTTTGCTCGCGGTAGGGAGGCTCTCACTGGTAAAGCATCCATAGCTTTCTTTGGAAATACGAATCAGCCGGTTGAGACGATGGTTAGAACCTCAAACTTGTTCATGCCAATGCCTGAGGTGATCCGTAACGATTTAGCCTTTCTTGATAGGATTCATTACTATTTGCCTGGATGGGAAATCCCAAAAATGAGAAATGAATTCTTTACGGATCATTTGGGTTTTATCGTTGATTATCTGGCAGAGGCTTTTCGCGAGCTCAGGAAATCAAATTTTACTGAGGCTATAGACCGGTATTTTTCGCTCGGGTCGCATCTTAATGCCCGGGATGTCAAGGCTGTTCGGAAAACAGTCTCAGGGTTAATCAAGATTGTCTATCCGCATGGTGAATTTTCAAAATTTGAACTGGCAGAACTGATCGAAATAGCACTTGAAGGCCGCCGAAGGGTCAAAGAACAGTTGAAAAAAATGGGCTCTTTCGAATTTCATCAAACGTCATTTTCATATAGAGATAATGAAACAGCCGAAGAACATTATGTAGGAGTTCCAGAAGAAGGAGGCAGGGCTGTTATTTCATCTGATCCATTGTCTCCAGGATCAGTGTATGCCACAGCTGTAAATAATGAAGGCAAAGCGGGTTTGTACAGGATAGAAGTGGGAATATCGGCTGGAACTGGAAAGCTCAAAACAGCAGGAGGAATTGACTCTTCTATGAAAGATAGTCTAAATCGTGCTTTTGGATTCTTACAGGGTCATAAAAGCCAGCTGGGTCTCGGAACAATATTTGACACAACTGATATGCATGTTGAGGTTATCGATTTGTTAGCCAATCGTGTTCCCTGTGATGCAGGAGTGGCCTTTTTTGTCGCTTTGGTGTCAGCTCTAAAGAAAATGCCTGTTGTTCCGGGGCTTGTAATTTTAGGCGATCTAAGCATAACCGGGAATATCAAGCCTGTTTATACTCTGGCCGAGCCACTTCAGATAGCTATGGAAAATGGTGCCAAAAGAGCTTTAATTCCTCTGGAAAATAAGCGCAATTTTAATGAAGTCTCAGGTGAAATTGTCGAGCGGGTTGATCCGATTTTTTATGGAGATCCTCAGTCAGCTGCTATAAAAAGTATGAGCCTGTCCTAAGGGGATTCCAAATAATAATCGTGACAAAAAAGGCATCTAGTTATTACATTTTTTAATTGACAAACCGCAAAGGCTTTTTATATAAAAATTACTTAATTTCTATGAATAAAAAGGAGGTCCAATGGGCATAAAACTTCCAAAGCTCGAAGAGCTGAGCCCTGACGAACAACTGGAAATTACAAATTTACCCCTTGATTGTACCTATGTGATAACCGGGGGTCCGGGTTCAGGGAAAACAATACTGGGCTTATACCGGGCAAAAGCATTAATAAATGATAACAGCAAATGCAATATTATGTTTCTGGTATATAACAAGACTTTGTATAGTTATCTTGAGTCCGCAATTAAAGATTTGGGCCTTGATTCGAATGCTTCAGTAAGCACTTGGCATAGCTGGTTCTGGAATTATTATAAGTCAAAACTTGGTTCGCGTCCTCCACAGGTAGCAGATTATGAGTATGATTGGGATGCCATTCTTAGGAACTCGCATAAGTTAGATGAGGCCTATTTCGATCATCTTATACTTGATGAGGCGCAGGATTTCCCCGAACCTCTATTGAGGATTCTGCACAGAATGAGCAAAAATGCCACAGTCTTTGCTGATGATCATCAGCAGATAGACCCCTCCCTCGTTGATTACAGTAACAAATCGAAGATAATGGAAATAACCAGAGCCTTCGATGTTCCCGATAAAAGATATCATCTGTCAAAAAACTATCGCAATACTTCCGAAATTTATAATCTGGCCAGGCTGTTCTATACAGGTGACCCCAGGGATGTTCTCCCAAAATGTTATCGCAGCGGGGATAAACCAAAACTTATAAGAGGCGATTTTGCTGACATAATTGACTATATAGCTATCTATGCTGATAATAACCCCAGCGAAGATATAGGGGTTTTGATACCTGCTTTTGAACATTCCAGACAATTGGTCAAAAAATATTATGAAGCGCTGAATAAAAAATGCAAAGAAACAGACGTTCAATTCTACATATCAAATAGTAAATTCGGACGAGGTATGAAGTCTAATTGTGATTTCAATTCAAATGGAATAAAGATAATGACTTTTTTGAGTGCTAAAGGGCTTGAATTTGATACTGTCTTTATCCCGGGTATTGACCATGAACTGTTTGAAAAAGAAAATCGCATCCTGATAAATCAAGTTTATGTAAGTTCTACCAGAGCTCGAGAAAAACTCATTTTTACTTACCAAAAGGAAAACCCCAAGTCCTTCGTTTATAAAACGATTATAGAACACCCGAATTTAATTGAATTTTAATTTATTGCTGGATAACTAATATTGAAGGGAAATAATAATGAGCAGTGATAGGTTATTTGATAAGTTAATTATTTATGTCGATAACATGCATTTATATTCTATACTTTCAGCCCATCTGATTTTGCCGATGGAGTATGATTTCAGGAAAGAGCCTTTATCCAATCGGTGCGTATCCTTTTTGTTGCCCGATTCAATTTTAGTATTTAAAGAACCATTAAAAAAAGAGGTCTTCGATAACAACTATAACCCAGAAAAAATGATATTTCCGATCGCTCTAGAGCTTGACTTGAACATTAGTGAAATTTCGAAATTAGATGTAAGTTTAATCAATTTATCGGCAGAAGGCATAAAGAGAGGTGCCAGAAATGGGCGGCTGGCTGATCTGTTAAGGGAAAATTATGATGCGGCCATATTCAGTGGTGTCATTCCGTTTTCTAAAGTAGCCACTATCGTTTTCAGAAATGAAGATGAAAGAAAGCACTTTTTGAATATTTCAAGTTCCTATAGTAATGTCTTTGTTCCAATAGAAAAGACTAAAGTTGATGAAAACTTTTTTAATGGCACTCTGGCTTTGAGTATAACAGACATAGAAAGTATTCATTATGATCGTCATATCTTTCATGATAGGAAAGATGTTAAAAGACTCGATAAAATTAGGTCTTTTTTGTTTTTTATGCTTGTTCCAAGAAGGGTTATTTCCAGGAGCGATTTTGTTGAATGGAATATGGATAAAGCCGTCCTTGAGATGTTATGCGATAGCTTTTCAGGAAAGAAAAAAAGCAAAGCTCTTCAGCATCGGGACGATCCGGTAAAGCTTCTAAACCTGAAATTTGAGGGCGATAAATATAGCCTTGAGAATTCTCTAAGGTCCAGAACTTTAGCTTATCCAGCTGAGCCCGGCCCTTTAGGAACACTGAATCTTAAGGACATACTATCTTTCCTGCTGACTGGTGAACAAGAAGATGATCGAGTTTTGGCCCATATACTCTCCTGCACGAATGAAAAGAACTTTTTTAATAATTTTGTCTTCATTAAGTTGGCTGAGTACTTAATAAAATTAAACGGCGACCTCATGAGGGATAAAGAAAAAGAAGAAATAATTGACATGATGCTGAAGAACATCAAGGAAGATATACAGAGCTATATCAAGGATGAGGAGGGGGTTAACTATGTAGAGATAGATCGCCTGAAAAACATCTACATAAGTATCTTCCAAAGTTTAAAGGAAGCTGTTAAAAACAGGAAGAAATATAAAGATATTCTAAACGAAATACCCCAGGATAGCGACTTTAATGTAGTCAGGTCTTTCACCATATTTTTAAACGAAAAAGATTTGATTCCGGCTGAACTTGATAGCAGGTTAAAGTCTATAGCTGAAGCAGTGGATCAGGAAGACATCTTATTGAAAAAGTATGTTCTTATCTTTAGCTCTCTCGAGAGGGGGTTTCATTATCTTCTCGGTAAAGAGCAAAAGAAACTGGATACCCAGATCAAGATAGTAGATATCTGCCTGTCCAGAGTCGACGATAAAAAATGGCCTTTTTATTTAGAGTTGAAAAAGGAAAAGCCATGCTACGCGTGGGATGATGGCAAGGGGATGTTATTGGTTAAATCTGATTTATACACTTTGCCTGTAGCCAGAATCATTTCAGCCTTTGAGTTATTACAAATTCAAATTAGTGAAATTCTGAAACAGAGAGACGGACTTCAAAAGATTAAGGATACTGTTAATTCTTTAATAAAGAACATTCTCTTTATAAGAGAATCCTATCTTGGGGATGTTGAATTTTTAATCAAAGCTCCAATTGAAATAAATGGCAAGAGCAGGATTATTCATGACGGTCAGTATACAAAAGTAGACCCCTTAAATGGCCAGCTTTCGTTTAGTTTTTCATCGCGACCAGAAGTAAATCTAAAGTCCCAAGTAATGGAGAGGGTAAAGACCGAGATGGAAGCTGGTAATCCACAATATGTTTATAACATCATAAGGGACTTGATGCCTTTGAAGGGAACGGTTTTGAAAACTGTCAAAGTGCTAATGGGGATAGAAGATGCCAGACAGAGTCACTGAAAGCAAACTCTTAGATTATCTCAATTCTAATAATTTTTCAGATGCTATAGTGTGGGAATGCCAGGATTTGATAAATAACGGGGAGTCTACTTGGAAAGATCTATACCTGGCTGCCAGAATTTTAGAAAAGCATAATTCGGAAGGAGAATATGATCGGACAATAATTGAAGCCTTAGAAAAAAGCCAGACTAAGGGTCTTAACAAAGACGCAGATCTAGATGCTTTTTTAGAAAGCCTCAAAATTCTAGCAGCTCTTTATTTAAAATATTCAGACTATAAGAAAGCTAATAATTGTCTGATATTATTCGAGGGCTTGACCAAGCATTGCCCAGAATGGGTGAGGAAGCTAAAAGCCACTATTCATATCGAATATAACCTTGAACAATATCTTTTTGGTCCGGAACTATATTTTAGAAATATATTGGATTTAGATGGCCATCGTGATCTATTGGATTATGAGATTCCTGTTATAAAGTCCTTTATTTATAAAGGAATTGATCAATTAGAAAAAACCGATAACCTAAATATCTTTAAAAAACTTAATTTTTATCTTGGCTGTTATGATTATCTAAAAGAATATGAGAACAATTTAGCAGAGGAACTGGAGTTTCTGAAGCAGGCGATATTTCAGTCTATTTCTGAAGTAAAAAGAAGTGATCTGTCCGAAGAAACCTTTCTATTGCTAAAATTAACACAAATTCTTTCTGCCAGTTTGGAAAATGTAAGTAACAAATTTAATCTCCAGATACAAACGATAAATGATAATATAAATCAAAAGGTAGTGGAAGGAATAAGACAGGGACTGCCAGAGACAAGTGGCCTAAAGAATGAGAAAGATACTAGTAAAATTAAAATCTTAATTCTTGGCGATCTCCAGATTCATGAAAAGGACATCTACGGTATTGCCAAAGATTATGGCATTCCTAATAAGAACATTGAAATCATCAAAGATTGGGATAAGATCAAGAGCTTTG
>Ga0209409_1001562_pt1 | contig 19215 bp, 18 predicted proteins | sample AD_JPNMR1_MetaG_FD_184424 | JGI IMG/M metagenome (GOLD analysis project Ga0209409, IMG submission 184424) | Active sludge microbial communities of municipal wastewater-treating anaerobic digesters from Japan - AD_JPNMR1_MetaG (SPAdes) (version 2) | ecosystem: Engineered > Bioreactor > Anaerobic...
TTCGATGTCGTTTTTAAGTATGTCCTCAATCTTGCGGTAGTAATTGGACTTAATCTTCATCAGATTAACAAAACCGCCTTCGCCTTCAATCTCCGCTCCGATAAAAACATCCTGTAACGTTTTATAGAACTTCTGCTCTTTACTTATATTGTCTTTTTGTCTGTTTTGCATGACCCCTCATCCTTTCTTTTTACACGCTGGCATGTTTACACTTTACATAATAGTATGGGCTTTGGCTACATATACGTATATAGCAAAAGCCTATCAGGACATATAAATCTGTAAACAGTAAATAGGTTGAATAACCTAATCCCCGAAATCCAATCACTTGTAGAATCGGGTAAAAATGGTGGAAAAGTCATAAGCCACTGCAGAGGTTACAAACACGCAATAAAAGATATATTTTATTGTATAATATGGCTTATGGAAAAGATAGAACGGGCATCTAAACAAGGAAACAGCGTTCAGAAAAAACGCAATGAAAGTCTAATGCCTGACCAGATGCAGGATTTTATTCGTGATGTAGAGCAAACGAAAAGCACAGGCACAGCAAAGACATACACACATTGCCTGCTATGGTTCCTCGACTGGTGGAAACACAACGTAGGAGAAACCTTTGACGCAGCTGCTATCACAAGCGTGGATCTCAAGGAATACCAGCGCTCCCTCGAAGAACAAGGCCTGAAACCCGCTACCATAAACCTAAGGATGCGTGCTATTGCTTCTTTCCTTCAATGGGCTCTTGATGTAGGTCTTATCGAGCGGATTCCACGATCCCCGAAAATAATTTCTGAGCAAAAACGGCCACCACAAGCCCTCGAAAGAGCCGAAGTCAACCGTCTGCTAAGGGAACTGGAAAAAGAGGGAAAAGCCAGAGATATAGCTTTCGTGCGGCTTTTGCTCTCCTGCGGTCTCCGTATCTCTGAGGTCGTCCAGTTACGAGTAGAGGACATCAAAATGTCCGAACGGAAGGGGACGGTTACGGTCAGATATGGCAAAGGCAACAAATGGCGTGTGGTTCCTATACCTGCGCAGACTAGGGAAGCTCTTCAAACATGGCTGTCTGTGAAGCCAGAATCACCTTGGCTTTTCCCTTCACAGAAAAACAGTCTTAAGCCTATAGACCAAACGCAAGGCTGGCGAATCGTGAAAAAATACGCACAGAGAGCAGGCCTAAGCTCTCACCCGCACACTCTCAGGCATACTTTCGCCTATACATTACTTCGTTCAGGCGCAGACTTAGTCAGCGTTGCAGAGTTGCTAGGGCACTCCAGTTTGGAAACGACAAAAATATATACAAAGCCGAAAATGGAAGATTTGGAACGGTTCGTAGAACAGGCAGAACATTAGCTGATACTAGTCAACAAACCTTGATTTTCCAATGCCATGTTTTTGTTTTTAGCCTTTCCTGAGTGTTCCGTGAATGTTCGAAGGAGAAGTTACAAAGGGGGCATCCTGAGTAATGTCCTTCATCGTGATTTATAACTATCAATAGCGAATCAAGGATTTTACCTTTGCTGTTTCTTTACACTTTTTGCTCTGCGTTCAGCTTCTTTGTAGAAGCCTTCATGAGGCCCTACCATAAATACTAAGCAGGTTCTTTCTTCTTCCAATACTACATATGCTGCTCTATATGCCACTCCATTTATGTTGAATTTTAGGCTTCTCACACCTTTCAACGACCCTTTGAGCATATGCCCCAGATGAGGTTTTTCTTTCAAAGCATTTAGTGCTTTCAACACTTTAGCCTTTTGTTCTTTCAATCTGTCTAAGTCCTTCACGGCCTGTTGTGTAAGTTCTATCTTGTAAAAATCATTCATCTAAGTCAATACCGTGATTTTTCGCATATTCCTCTATGTTCGTAGTCTTACCAGCTTTATACTCTTCCATGGCCTGCTCAGCTAAAATATCAAACGGATTAATCGCTGGTGCTAGAATAACCACTCCTTTTCCCTTTATGAACTTGACGAAAAAAGGAGTTCCGTCCTGTATGTTTAATTCGTCTCGTATCGCTTTCGGAAGAGTGACACGTCCTTTTGCGTCTACTCTCACAATGCTCTCATCAGTCATTTTTCTGCCCTCCTTTTAAGTGGGATATTCCCACATTCATTATATACCCATCTTAGTCAGTAGTGGTACTTTTCTTTCTTCACTGTCCACTGACTTAGAAATATTGGCAACTACCTTAGGATTTATCAATATCGGATCTGCAAAATTATGGGTACTTTTTGTGCCCATTTTGGCTCATGAAGAATATATCGCAATTTTCGTCAGCGAGCCTTCTACACAAATAGTTTTCCACGCTGCCATTTACTTATGTTCTTCGCCCTACACCAAGTTTGTTTATATTTCTGGCACAATGCTCAGTAGAATGACACCTTTTGCGAAGCATCACGGGTTATAGCATCAATGTAGGGGAACCCCAGAATTTATTCCAAGGATAAAAGGTATGACAGGATAACATCTAAACAGTTCTGGAGTCAGAGAGTATAGCATGCTAAAGGCTATCCCATCGCCTATCTTCTAATATGTAAGCCGAAAAATACTATATATGACCCCATACATGGTAGTCATAGTTAAAAAAGACTAGGCAATAGGTGCTGTAAGTGCAGTTAGCTGGGTGCACTGCATGTTGTAAGGTTTAGGCCTGAGAGTGCAGGAGGATCTGTAAGAAATACCGACAAAAGCCTAATTGCCATATCCCCCAGTAAGGCAGAATTCCCATTTGTTATTTGGGATGCCAGAGGAGGAAAAGCTCCACTAAATTCATAGAAAAATCTACTGACACCGTGTCAGTAAAGTAATTTTATTACCAACAATGCTTGTAACAAACTGTGTTTATTAAGGTTTGTGGTTGCTTTGGCGCAAGCATTAAAGAAGGGGAAGTAAAAAAGGCCTTCTACAGAAAGAGAGCTTTAAGGCTATTTTGTGAACACGACGTGCAGAAATTACACGAAATGCACAGAAACCCCCTTATTTTGCAAATATGGCCCTCATAAATCCTAGCGTTCTTGCTTGTTCTAAACCAAGTCCTCAGTAAACTTAGAAAATACTTCCTCAATTCTAGCCAAAAACTCTTCAATCTTGTCGTTATCAGTTAATAGACTGAGCGTTTTCATTACCATGACATTTCCATTATTATCTAGTAACATAAACTTCACCTTATCGTCTTCAAATAGAATGTCCTCTACGTAAAAAACCTTTTCTCCTATTTTGACGGGTATATAGCGGTAGTTTTCTGTGCCTAAAATACGAGAGACCCTAGGCTTGTATTTTTCTCTGAGCTGTTCTAATTCTTGATTCAACGCTTCCTGCCCTACTCCTGCGTAATCTTCTGTTACAGCAGCTTTTAAGAACGCTAAATAATTCCTAGGATTCTGGCTATTAGTGTATTCTATTTGTTTCACTAAATACTCGTATCCGTACTGGTCTAAAGCTTGCATTAAAAACACTCCAAGCCCATTATTCCGAAAAGCAGGAGGCACTGCTTCCAGCAGAGAACCAACTCCTGTTCTATCTTTACTTTCCAAAGATTGGGTCTTATATTTAGCTGCAAGCCTATCTGGTTCTCTTTCCGATTCCGGCTTCGGCTCTATTATGAATTTGATCTTTTCATATCTGTTGCCACTACCTGCCTTGATTAAGGAATAAGAAACCGTGAAAGGAACCTTGCGATTTTCGTTCAGCTCTTTGCAAGCAGGGTCAAGAACAAAACGCCTAATATCTACCATGCGGCTGTATTTCTGATATCCAGTCTCAGGGTCTATCAACCCGAAGATTTTCTTAAACTCTTCCATGGTCATAACAGGAATTTGCACTTTTTCGTAATCCTTACATAAATCGTAGAGGATAGCACTGTATTTGCTTTGCAACTCTTTCTTTATCATTAAGTCGATGACAGCATAGATTGTGTCTCTGGAGACAAGGGCATTCCTGACACGGATTGGTAATGCATAACGTAGCCTTGTCTCTTTACCAGAAGACCTCTCTATTTCCACATCATGTATAGCGCTTGTTATGCCTTCAATACTTGTGTCCTTGTGTAGTAAGTTGTATTCTATGGTGGTCCGAACAAGATCCTCTATCATTTTCCGAAACCTAACATTGTTATTGTCATTTTCGGTGCCAGTCAGCATCTTTACCGTCTTGAGGTCAATTACAAACCAGACCTTCTCTGGGTCTTCCGCCAGCTGCTGTTGAGCAATATACAGAAAAGCGTCGTAGGTTTTACGCTGCAGAAGATCCATGGAGGTGAAAATAGAAACAGTCCCACTAGGTTTCCGTAACGTAATTGCCTTTCGTTCGTCCATATTTCCCTCCATATTCCCCTCCCCATTCTCTTGCATGTGGCTATTATACCATAATAGACGAATGACGATAAAGTGTTTTCGTTATACACCATGCAAAATCTCGTCATTACCCATGCAAAATCTCGTCATTACCCATGCAAAATCTCGTCATTCGATCCCAACCGCTACTGTATTTATCATGGCTCCTGAAACCCTAAATATATCTAAATTATTTAAAACACACCCGGCGTGTGTAGCAGTAAATTCTTTTCTTCAACAACAAAACATGTAACCCAAATACGAACATTCACCTAAGGCCTAGCAGAAAGCCTCGCTACTTGGGACGGGGAGGAGTCAGTATGCTTTTCGTAGTGGCTACACTTAATATGACAACGTATCCAGTAGTTTATCCACCAATTCTTTCAATTCTAATAAAGAGTTTCGTATTTGTTCCCTTTCCTCGGCATCTTCTATAGACGGGATCTTCTTGCTAAGCTTTTTTACGGAGGTAAGTATGGGCTGTATTATGTTTGTTTGTGGCAGTTTGTCTTTTTTCTTCTCCAGTTCTTTTACTAGTTCTCTTGTTTCGCTTGAAGACAAGTTCTGTTTTTCAATGATGTCTGCTACTTGCCGTAGCAAATTTTCATCTTTTATGGAGGACAAAACCTCTATGTGCTTGGCTGTGATAGTAGAATTTGGGTCGTCAATGCGGGCCTGCACATCTTCAGGAAGATTCAGCAACAGTAACCATCTATATATGGTTTTTGGAGACTTGCCGAGTATAGTACAAGCACTTTTTATCTTTTCTCCCACTTCTTCTTCTTCCGTTCTTCCGAACAAAAAGTCAGCCATGGTCTTAAGAACATCTTCTTTAGGAATATTCAGCTCTAGGGACAGGTATTCTTGGAGAGCTTTAGCTCGCTCTATCTGAGAAATATCCTCTCTTTGCATGTTCTCTATTATTTGAATCTCAAGAATATCTTTAGCGTCATTCACTGCTTTTACGACACAGGGGATTTTTTCCATTCCCAGTAATTTGCATGCCCTATATCTTCGTTCTCCTGCAATTACTAAATACTTATCTTCAGCTTTCCTGACGATTATGGGCTGAAGCAGTCCTTTTTCTTTAATACTGTTGGCTAGTTCTTTAATACTGCTTTCGTCAAATTGTTTGCGAGGCTGGTTGGGGTCTGGTTCGATGTCTTTCAGATTCAGCATGGAAATATTTTCCACAGATACATGCTTGTAGAAAATGGTTTCATCTGTTAATGGAACTCTTTTAGGAGATGGCATGTTCTACCTCCTCTGCTAAAGACATATACTGCTGAGATACCGTGCTTGTTGGGTCATAGTAGACAACAGGTAGCTTGGCAGTATAGCTATCCTTGACTTTTGTAGTATAGGAGACCGTTGTTTGGAATATTCGTATTTGGTGTCCGAATTCTCTTTCCACTAGCTGCTTGGCTTCTCTTGCATGCAAAGTTCTTTTATCAAACATGGAAATCACAATGCCAAGCACCTCTAAGCTAGGATTGAGCACTTCCTTCACTTTGACGATATGTTCTAGGAGATTTTCCATTCCCCTTAGACTTAGCAAATCTGGAGCTACAGGTATAAGGGTATATTCTGCTGCTACAAGAGCATTCGTAGAAAGAACGGATAAGCTGGGAGGGCAGTCGATTAGCACGTAGTCGTAATCTCCAATTACATCGCAGAGCGCTTTTTTTAAGAAGTATTCCCTTCCCATTTCGCTGATAAGCCGTACTTCACCTTCTGCCATAGAAAGATTTGACGGAAGAATATGAATATTCGGAATCTGTTCTGGAGCTAGAATAGCTTCTTTCGTGGTTACTCCATGAAAGAAGACTTCGTATATCGTCGGATTTAGGAGGTCTGGAAGATAGCCAAATGCGGTAGCAACTGCTCCTTGAGGATCCATGTCAACTATCAGAACGTGTCTACCCTTTTTGGCCATCGCTCCAGCCAAGTTCACTGTTGTGCTAGTTTTTGAAACGCCTCCCTTTTGATTAGTGATAGCAATTACTGGCATAAGCTTCCCCTCCCTCATTCCTCGCTTTCCATGTTTTTGTCCTGCTTCCGGGATCTCTGCATGTAGATCCTTAGGGCATGTCTGATGAGCTCGCTTTGTGTCATGTTTTGTTGTTGTGCTAGGGCCTTTATTTGTTTCTCCATCTCAGGCGTTACTGTGAACGAAAGGACACGAGTTTTTCTAGACATGTTTTGATCCTCCAGTTATTACTTAGTAATACTTGGTATTATATTATACAGCTAGCCATTCACGACACTGCTACTGGCATAACACTTAACCTGCCAGACTTACACAAACCAGAAGTGGGAGAAGAAGACATGGATTGGTTATTTGATAGCCGTCGGGACTACTTCGAACAGCTAGGAGCTTACTAGGCTGAAAAAAGAGACCGAAAGAAAAGAGGTGATATAAGAATGCCACAAAGGTGTAGCGTTTGCATTCATGAAAATGTAGATGAGATAAATTACGAATTGCTACGTGGAACACCGTTGCGGAAGATTGCGGAACAGTATGGTGTATCATCTACAGCCTTGTTCTGGCATAAAAACACTTACTGGCCACACTTATACAAGCCAAAGAAGTGGAGGATATAGCACAGGAAGATGATTTGCTTAAAAAGATTGTTGAGCTACGTGAGAGAGCAATTGCAATAGTTGATAGAGCTGAAAGCGCAGGCGACTTAAGAACGGCGTTATTAGGGATTAGAGAGGCCAAGGGTTGCATCGAACTACTGGCTAAAATGCAAATTGTAATCCTAGAAAAACAAGAAGAGGTAAAGGAACTGCCAAAAATAGTTGAAGTATATTTAGAGGAGTAGACAAAGGTTTATATTTGTTTTTATGGCCTGTGTGATATAGCCAGCTGGTAGCAGACTGTGATAGATTGTCTGGTGTGTGGCCTGGAGTTCCTCGATGTCAGATTTTTGCAATCTCTGCAATTTCTGACAATAGCATAACCGCTTATAGTTCCTCAGCGGGATTTTCCCAAGTTCTAGACTAGTCTAAAGGAACGGAAACAGGAATGTCTACTGAATAATCCCAATCATCCCAATTAAATATATGTAACGTCATCTCGAAATTCCCTTCTAATTTAAGTCGTCCTTTATCACCAAAATTTTGGATTGAAAGAACTGCATACGCTGATTTTCCAGGACCTACGTCTTGGCTCATAGCAACAAGGACGCCATCACCAGTGTCTACCATTCTGTCGTTAATAGAAACAGAACGTGCTTGTACTACGATAGGAAAACTTTGTTTGTTTTTTACATCAAATGTCACTTTGATTGTTTCTTGATCCCAGAAGTCATCGTATATGTATTCTATGCTCAGCAATTCCGCTCTCAGATTGTCGTTATCAACCAAGACTTTATTGTATTCTCGCAAGTTCTCGTTTTTTGTCGGCTCTGGTTTTTCCTGCGTTGTCGTTGCTACAGTTCCAGTTTCCGTAGGCGTGGGCTCCACTGCTTCTTGTTTAGTGCAACCTCCCATACCAAGGCACAACAATAATACTAAGGTAACACCTAAAATTTTTTTCATAGGCCTTTCACCTCCCTTTTTCTAAGTTTACCCCAATGATTTATCATTAAATATGTCATCTGTATCCAAAAGCCGACTTCCCCCAGTATTTTGTGGAGCATCTCTTAGTGGCGGTTATCTCCTTGTGTCGGCACCCTGCGATAAAATGTGTACAATAGATGGCGTGAAGTGCCATACAGGTTCCTGGCCAGGACTTACCTGCCCTATCCTTGTTTCCAACTTTTCATTGCTACTCTATTGTTTACTTATATCCTTGGCTAGTTTAGCCGCTATAGCCTTCTGAGTAATGGTCTCCCGCCGTTTTACTTGTATTTCTTTTTTCACAGTATCCAAAGGGTATATTTTTGTGGGGTTTGAGCAAAGCACTTTATCTACAGACGATAGATCGGCATTTGGGAACGCTCTTCTTAATATATTGGTTGCGCCGTTTAAGTCGGTATGGTTCCATCCTCTGAATAAGTTCCAGGGTTCTACCAAATTGGTGCCATAAAAAACACTTGATACCTTATAGCAAGACAAAATAGGGCCCTTTTACCTATATAAGGACTCTTACCCTAATTTTTGTATTTAGACTGATTCTAAATCTTTTTGCCAGTAAGTATAGGTAATATCAAGTTTGAATGGCAAAAAGAGGGTGTTACGTCTAAAAAACTAGACGTAACAAAAATTTTCGCCAGAAAATGGCATTTAAGTTAGAGACCAACAAGTGCGAATGGCATTTTTAACTTCGTAAGTTGTGACTTTCAAGCACGTTTTTTGCCCTACGTTTACCCAACTTCTTCTGCAGCTTTCCTATTAAACGGTCAGGGCCAAGGTCCCTATACTCGCAGAAAACACTATATGCTTTACTGCTTTCGCCAGGCAAACTGTCCCAGCTTTCAGTCGTCTTTTCTCACCGCCTTTATTGTATTGTGGTTATGAATGTTTTTAACATCTTGTTTTGCAGCAACCTTTTACTGTAGCCATAGCCACCTTTCTCCTTTATCAAGAATAAAGATGTTTTTTATCGTCAGTACTGTCAGCATTGTCAGAAGTCTGATATTTTCAACGTTTTTCACTGACGATCACTGACGATCACTGATGATGAAATTTATCTATCGTCAGTAGCTCCAGGGCTGATGTTTTCTTAGTTTGTAGGTCTCGATGACGATCACTGACGTAGCTGACGATGTTTTGCAGTCTTATTCTTATCGTTCTGTTATTCTTATAAGACGTGAACCACCAGACCCTTGACGGTAAAATTCAACTTCTAAGCCTGTCTGTCTTAAGAACGTAGCCGCACGTCTTAGCCCGTTGCTAAGTGTTTGTGCTGTCTTGGGCCAGCTATGGGTCTTTTTGGTGTTCTCAGGGACATAGGGCTCTAAGACTTCAAGTAGTTCAGAAGCTGTCCCCTCCCAGCTGCCTTTTTCTTCTGCTAAGCGTCTTACCGCTACAGCTACAGGGTCAGACTCTAGGGCCAGCTCCACAGCTTCAACTCTATTACCGGTATATGCCGCTAAAAAGCCGCCTTGGGGCCAGGGCAGAGCAGGTTCGCACGCTACAACCCACTTTGAAAAGTCAGCCATACGTGGCAGCTCCGCTATTCTTACATGGTCAATGTTTCGCAGGCCTACTGCCACTGCATCAAGGATAGCCCCTAGTATGCGGGGCTGAGCTTCTTGAAAAGCACGCCAAAATGTCTGTTCATCTATTCTTTTTGCCTTATTGATGACTGGTAGATTCAAAACCAGGGCTCTATCTAACAAGTCATGCCGTGTTACCAGGTCATCAATGCCGTTTAGAATCACAGGCCGCATAGCAGAAAAAATTGTCTCTTCATCGTTTTCATACAGTGTTCGAGTAGAAAGCCCCATGCCTGTAACTAGTCTGCATATAGCGTCAGACAGCCAGTTCGGTATACCGCTTAAGTTATCAAACACAATGCACCAGCTATTAGTCCCTGCTATGGCCAGGTCCCTTTCTTCTTTTGGTATGGTTCGTAGTGGGGCTGTAGAAGGGTCTACCAGCTCACGCAAAACCCTGGCAGTGGTAGATTTTGCAGTCCCTTGTTCGCCTTGCAGTATTAACACCGGATAGGGGCCTGTGGGTCTCATTGCTGCAACCAAGAAAGCAACCAACAAACGCCAAGTAGTCTCATCAGGGGCATTTACAAAACATCGCAGCTCTTCAATACTGCCCCCAGGCACAGGGTATGGGAGAGGTAACATGCCCTTAGTTCGCCGAAATTTCACTGGGGGGTCTGATATGATACGCCAGCCATCAGGGGTCACTTCTACCGCTTGCCATTGTTCGTTTGCTAGGTCTAAATAGATAGCGCCATCCTTTTCAGCTACCCTAGTAAAGACTGGTAGCTCTGCCCCCATCAGTGTTGCTTTTGCCTCCAGCACGTTTAAAGCATCTTGCAGTGCCTGGGCATTAGGGGGTTTGTCTTCAACCTCATAAAACAAACCTGCAAGCCACTGCTTAAAGCCTTTGCTTCTAACTGGCCATGTTTCTCTGTGCCCAGCTACAGGCACAGTAGCATAGCCATCGCCTAGCGGTGAGTGAAAAAACCCAGCACCACTGCTTATAGCTAAAGAAACTAGCCTGGCTGATTCTTTAGGCCTTTTTTCTTCAGTGTCTTGATCTTCTTTTTTATAGCGCCAAGCACTTTTTACTATTTGCAGCGCTTCTTTTTCTGCTAACGGTGGGTTACAGCGCCTGGCTGCCTCCAGCACAAGGCTTGTTATTTCTTCATAGCTTAAACCGCGGGCACGTAGCCTGCATGCATACCTGAACAGTGTATTATTTCGCTCGCCTTCAGGCACACCAGCCAGCACTTTTGTTGTCAAGCTAAGCTCCGCCGTAGGGCCTTGTTGCCTTGTGTCTTGCATTGTATCGCTTGTAATTAGGTCTAAAAGCCAAGCTGGGGCTTCAGCCAGCATAATGTCATCATAATTTACCCATTCATACCGCTTACCGCTGATATGGTTACTGGGTGGGGCCACAATGTAACCGCCGTCGCCTCGTATGTCCAGGCCTGGGGCTATTCTAACTTTGTTTTTAATGGGCAGGCCTGGGAGCTGTATAAACAAAAGGTGTCTACCACCGCCGCCTGTAGCTGTTTCTAGTGTCTCCGGTAATGGCCCATATTTGGCCTGTAATTCATTTAAGCTACGCTGCCCTTCTTCTCCATCTACGTCCAGTGCGAAAAAGCCAGATTTGCTGCCGGTAGCTATGCCGATGTTAGCATCAGGCCATTTGGTCCACCATTCGATAATGGTTTTGGGGTCTGTAGTAGCGTCTTTTACACCGTGCGGAGTTCTAGGGTGCTTACCTGGGGATCCACAGTTAGGGTCGCCACAAGAACACTTACCGTCTACAAATGAATGCAGGGGCAGTACTGCCCAGTCAAGGTCTGCATAATCCAACGCTTTTTCTAGTAAAGAATTTACAGACTGAAGATCTTGTGTTACAATCGATTTAGTTGTGTTTTCCAGTTTTAAATTTTCAAGCATTTAGTTTCTCCTTTCCGTTATTTGTTCACCACATCCCATCACTCCTCCTCGAAAAATTCTTGTTTGACTTTTGTACTCTATATATTATACAGTATATATAGAACAAAAAAAGGGAGGGGCATACAATGAAACTAGAAGACTATATCGATGAATATCTGCAGGAAATCACAGCTACAGGAAAGTCACCAAACACAGTGAAAGCGTACAAGCAGCGCCTGTCCAGTTTTGCTCGCTTTTGTAATTATTATGGTTATGACTTTCGCACTTTTAACGGGAAGGGAAGCCGCCATTTCCGTAACTGGTTATTAGATTTAGGCCTGAAGCCTGCCAGCATAAATGCCACAATATCCGCTGTAAAAAGCTTTTATGATTTTTTGGTTGAAGAAGAAGAAGAAGTTAAAGGCAACCCTATTATCACCAAGAGGTTGCGAGTAGCTGAAGAAAAGAGCTTGCCTGCGTTCCTGACTGAAGAAGAAATACAGAAAGTGTTTGCTTATATAGAAAAACTGCAACCACATATCGCTTTAGCCTTTCGCACCATGTATGCCTGCGGTCTGCGTGTGAGTGAAACTGCCAACCTGATACCAGAAGATGTCATTATCCAGCAAGGTAGGGTGTTTGTAATGGTCAGGCACGGTAAAGGTAACAAAAGCCGTATGGTGCCGGTAACTGATGTCGCAGTAGCACATGAACTGCTTAGGCTGGCACAAGAAAAAGAAAAAGAAAAAGGAACGACGTTGTTTGGTGTAAAAAATGTCACGTTCAAGTGGTATGCACAGCAGATTAGTTTTGAAACCGGTGTAGACTTTCACTGCCACAGACTGCGCCATACATTCGCCACTAAACTGTTATCAGAAGGGGTCCCTTTAGATGTAGTCCAAGAAGTGTTAGGCCATGAGAATATCAATACCACCAGAAAATATGCCAAAACTGCCCCAGACAGAATTTATCAGCTCGCCGTGGAAGTAGCCTAGAATGGCCACAATCAGGTTGGAGAAAGAGGTGTATGACAAGTTCAAGGCATTATGCGAAGAAAAAGACTTACCAGTTTCTTGGCAGTGCGTCACGTAATAAAGGATTGGTTACAAAAGCAGTCTGAATATACAAAGGAGGGGAACAAGAATGGTTAGATTCCTCTTGGGATTGGGCGTTGCTGCCATGTTGATTGTTGGGCTGTTTATATTGGGTACATGTGCTGTTTTGTCTTGGCTCCATCTGAGACCAAAACAGGACCAGCAATAACCGAAACCACAACATCAACTACAACACCTGCGCCAGTACCAGTAATAACATGGAAGAAGGTTATTAGTTGGGAAGGGAAATCCAGCAAAAACACAGAAACATTCCATATCTCATCCGATGAATGGAGGATCCGATGGAGCACAAAAACAGGTGAATACGGCGACATGAATTTTATAGTTCTTGTCTATAAAGCTAACGACACTCTTCTAGATGTTGCTATCAATACTATTGGAGAAAACAGCGACGTTTCTTATATGAGAGGCTCAGGAAACTACTACTTAAGTATTGATACATTGCAACCTTACACCATCATCGTGGAAGAGAAGATCGTTGAAGAGAAGAAATAGATTGGAACTGACCATTATTGCTGACACTACACCCTGCAGTAATAAAAGGAGGCAACTGATGCAATGATAGACAAGAGTAAGTTTAGCCAGGCTGTAAACCATATGTAAAAGATGTGGCGACAATTTATTCAAGTGGGAACTACAGCGAAAAGACCTTCCGCACTCCTTTGGAAAACTTCTTAAATGCGATAAAGCCCAGCGCAGAATATGAAGTAAAGCAGGAAGCAGCTTCTTCACCGGCGAACATAGGTATACCAGACTACACGGTTACACATCGGGGGTCTTTTGAAACCATCGGGTTTATAGAAACAAAGAATATAGGCACAAACCTTGATAGCATAATCAATGAAGAACAAATTGCACGTTACAGATCGGCTACTAACAACATTCTTCTTACTAACTACAAGCGTTTTATCCTTCTGCAGGATTCATCAATGGATTGCTCGTTTTCACGTTGGATCCGCTGAGTAAGAGTAAGCCTAAACTTAACCCTAAAGCGATAGGCATTTTAGAAGAACTGTTTGACGTATTTTTCAATTACAACGCACCATTAATCGAAAGCCCAGAGGTTTTAAGCAAAGAACTGGCAACAAAGCTAAGCTGGTTAGGTGGTATGCATTGCAGGAGTTAAAAACCGACAAGCCTTGCTATGCGATTGAGAACTACAAACTGGATTTGAAATCGTTAATGCCAGATGCGGATGATGAGCAAACAGCAGATGCTTACGCACAAAACACAACCTACTGACTGTTTTGGGTAAAGCTTTCATGCTGGCTCAGAAGCTTTGCGACTTGACACCGCTTTTGCACATATCCCAGGCAATGAAGGTGTAATACAAGCTATTTTCAAAAACGCTTCAACGTCTAACATTTCAGAAAAATTGCGGCGGGCAGTGCAATGCGTAGAAGAAATAAGCCTTAGGTTGTTATAATCCGAGCAACTGTTTTTTCTTTTTTTCAAATTCTTCTTGAGTAATTAGACCATCATCAAGTAATTCTTTATACTTTCTTATCTCATCCGCAGGGCTTAGCTGGTTTATATATCCTGTGTGTTGTCGAGATATCAATTCTTCAATTTTCGATTTAATTTGATCAACCAATTCATTATTTTTTTTGCTGAATATTACTGTATTCTCATCTTGCGTAGCATCAAATAAACCTTTCTTGCTCTCTAAGCCCCCAGGTACTGTAATTTGTATATACCCATTTGTCCATAATGTTCCAGGCTTCACTTGTATTGCTGTAATTTGATTAATGTATATCGTCTTATCTCCTTTAAAAAACCTTGCGTCATTTTTGATAAAACGCCTTCACGTTTTATAACTATTTTATCTTCATACAAAAAAAGCTGGCCATTAATTCCTTTTAGTTCATATAATAACTCGCTCATAGCGCATTGCCTCCTGTCTAACAGAAATTTTATTACTCCTCACGGTTTCTGATTTGATCCTTGTTGTTTTTTTTTCTGATTGCCGAATAACATCTCTTCTAAATTATTAAAGTTATCAAACCAATATGGCTTGTATGCATCTAAAACACCAGCTACTCCTTGTTTAGGTTTGAGTAACAGCTTTGTGGTTATAGTGTATTTGCCGTATGTAAATTCCTTGCTCTTTTTATCTGAAGTTTCAAAGATCTTTGAATACCCATCAATCTTTCTGTATGCGTCCGTGTGTTCTGTGCCTTTGGGATCGATAAATAGAATAAGGTATCGGTTGTCTTTTTGCATCCAAAAGATGAAGTCTGGTTTGAACTTTGAAATTTCGTTTGTTTTCGGATTGTAGTAAGGGATATACACTTCGTCGAGCGTTTCGTCCAGTTTAGAAAACATCCACCAATCAAACTTAGAAAATACATTGTTAGGGGTTTTTAGGTATTTCTTTAAATCCTCCATAAATTGTCTTTCACTTTCAACATTGATGATGTGAGTTAGATAATTAGTTTTTTCTTGGTCTGGAATTATCACAGGAAGGTAGTAATGGTTGGCTAAATATTCTATCGTAATTCTTTGGTTGTTCATTTTAAACTCTTCAGTTGATACAAGTGCTTCTTTTCTTCGGTCGTATTCTTCTTTGTCGACTATACCGTAGAGTTTATCTACATCTTCTTTTTCTTTTGGATACTTTGATACTCTGTCGATTTTATTCCTAATCTCATCGTATTTTTCACTGTCAATAAATTTGATCCTCTTGAAATGGACGATCTCATTTTCTAACGTCTTGAAGCCGTCGACTTCTTTGCTTTGGACATGAAGGTAATTAAAGATACGCCCGAGGATTAGCTCTGGATTGAGTGGCGTATGTGAGGTATCTAAACTGTAGTATTGTTCTTTTTGACTAAAGGTTTCTTTGGCTTTCTCTAAAACCTTCGGTTCGCAATCGTATTTAACTAAAGCGATCTTGTCGCCTATGAGTTCATAAAACTGCGCCGTTAAGTCTAAATTGTCTTTGCTTATAGTATATTTCTGTGTTTCAGCTACGATGTTTTCTGTGGTTTTGTAAACTGGTATCAACAAAAGATGTTTTTCTGCTTCAGGATTTAGAATAAACACATTGCCTAAGTTTTGCTCTTGTTTCTCTGCTTTTAGCGTTGCTATTATTTCTATTAGATTGTTAGCGTTTGTTCCAAACACATACAAACTCTCAACTGGTAAAATCCAATCTTTAACTTTTTCGAATAACTGCTCACTGACTTGCTTTGCGTTGAGTAAATTCTGCAATCGTTTTCTTTGGTTTTTTTGTGGCTCAATTCTCACGCCTCTGCCTACGGATTGCAAAACAAACTTTTTAGCATCGTTTTTTCCAATGTTTATAAACAGTATGATGTTGGGTCTGTTAGAATCCCAGCCTTCATAGAAAGAGCGTGAACCCATTAAAATGTTTATGTCGGAATCGTCATCGTTTATGTGTCTAAAGTAGCTTTCGTTATCAAAACTTTCGTTGATCTCGTATCCCACAAGTTTGTCTTTTAGCCAGGTAAAAATCTCACCGATTTTGATTAAAGCGAACGGTTTCTCAGCAGTCATTAACCTAAACACAAGTTCCTTGCTGTTGCCTGGTATTTTCAGAACTTCGATTTTACCTGGAGTTTCAGCATTAAACACATATCTTAGAATGTCTTTGTAGTCTAACTGAGAGATCAGCCCAGTATCAACAGTGCATTCCATGTCCTCAAACGTGAATTTAGCATCATTGCTAAATTCCTGTATAAGTTCTTCTTTTGCTGTTTGAATTAAGTCAGTGTTTACCGCACCTCTTGCTATCTTCTCCAGCTCTATGAAGAACAGCTCTAAGTCGGAATCTTCTACATCAACGGAGTTGACAAGCGTTAGCAGTAATGGTCTATGGTATAAAGTGCTATCAATATCTCTGATCTTTTCGACATGCTTGTTAATGTAGGTTAGAAGCAAAAGGGTCTTTAAGACAATTTTTTGCTTTTCAGCGGGAGAAAAATCGTTGCGGTCACGGAATGCATCGATATTACCAGATGATACGTAGATGTGCTTTCCATATCCTTCTTTTACAAACTCTGCAAGATTAAAGTTAAATACGCACGTTATAAAATCGATTTGGTCAGTAAATGTAGCAGAAAAGTTGAACAAAAAGCCGTTCCTTGATAGTATGGAGTACAGCATTTGTCGCTTACTATCCTCTTTTTTTGTGGTAGGGTCCTTCTCGCCTTTATGCGCCTCATCTAGTATGATGTACCATTCGCCGTTATTGTCGTAATTGCGAAAATCCACGGTTTTATCTTTCTGTTCATCAGAGATCAAGTCGGAACGGTAGCAGAAGACTGTAATTTCGTTCTTGGTTAGTGGTAAAGCATTCTGCTGCTTCACACTTCCATAATCCTTCAAGCTTTTGAGCTGTATTCGCGTATCAAAGTTGTAGCTGTTGAACTCTTCAACGTGTTTTTTAAATTGATCCAGTAAGTCTTCACGGCACGTTAAGAAGAGAATGTCTTTCTTCGGTATTTCTCCTCTTGACATGAGTGTTCCCAGAAGCTCGATTAGTTTAACTATCACAAGCGTTTTGCCAGAGCCTGTAGCCATCCAGAAACTCATCCTGTTGATGAAACATGAAAACGATATCTTAGAATCCACAACGGGATAGTCCTTGTCGTATTCTAAAAGATACTTTACAGTTTTGCTGTCTTGTTTCTTCTGTGTGTCGTAATCAAGGTCTTCCTCAAGCCCATTTAGCCTATAGCGGTTAAACATGCTTTGTTTATCTGCGTTTTTATCTTTATAAAAGAGCCATAATGCACGCAGAGCGTTTTTAAGTGCTTTCTGCTGAAAATCAAACAGTGTCTTGTTTTCAGAAAAACGGCTAAAGTCAAAACCTTGCCATTGTTCGGGCAAGTCCTCTAAACGGATATCGTTTACAATGTTTTGTAAATATAGGTCAGCCATGCCAGAGCCTCCTTTTTTATTCCCACCATATCAAAGGTTTAATAAGCTTATAATCTAAGTTCTTTGTGTCAATTCTAGTTCCGTCCTCGAACTCCACTGCATCCTCGGTAATTCTCTTAATCCATTTACCAGTAAGATTTGAGAGCGTTTCTGCGATATCTATGTTAGGGTAGAGTTTTGTCAGGTCTACTTTAACTTTGTTGTTTTCATAGTCTACTTCCAGTGCTTTTAGCATCTTCTCGTCTTTCATAAAAACGTATTCTTGGTAAGGTGTTTTTGAAGGTGAAGTAAATAAATCGCTATCTTCATACTTGCAGTTTGCCAGCGTTTCTTCATACTGCTCAAGCTCGTAGTATTTGAAAAAGCCACCGCCTTGGTATTCTTTGACTTCTTTTGAAATTCCTGATTTATCATAAGCCAAAACCCTTTTCATCCGAGGCAAAACTACGCTGTAAAAATGCTCTCCCATTTCAACGCCAATCCATTTTCTGCCAAGTTTGTGCGCTACTGCGGTAGTAGTGCCAGAACCAAGGAAGAAATCAAGAATAATGTCGCCTTTTTGGGAAGAAGTTTCTAACACTCGTCGAATAAGTTTCTCAGGTTTTTGTGTATCAAAATAAATGCCCAACAATTTAACACTTCTTTCATTAGCAGTCATGGCAGTGGAAAAAGAAGGAATGTCTACCCAATAATCTGGTGAAATTTTCCCTTCGTAATCAACTTTATGTCTTCCTGTTGATTTTGTTAATTCTGTTTCTCCTTTACGAGGAACATACTGGATTTTGAAATAATACTTATCGGTTTTCGAGTAAAGTAATAAAGTTTCATGGTTTTCTTTAAATTTATTTTCGGAGTATCTTGCTTTTTCATATGCCCAAATTATCTCATTTATGAAATTGTTTTTATCAAGTATGTTATCTAATAAGATTCTTCCATAGTAATTAGCTCGTGGATCTAAATGTAAATATAATGTTCCGCTGTTTCTTAACAAATTTCTTGCTAATAGCAACCTGTCATTCATTAAAGTTAGCCAAGTAGAATCTTGGAAATGATCTACATAATCAAAATCACTGCCTGTATTAAACGGTGGATCAATATATATTGTCTGCACTTGTTCTTTGAATTTCAACAGTATCGTGTTCAGTGCCTGATAATTTTCGCTCTTTATCAGCCATCCGTCCAAAGCTTTGTCTAAATCTTCAAACTGATTTAGGATTTCCAGCTCCAAGTCTTTGAAGTACTTCGTATCAATGGGCAAGTGTTCATACTTCGGCGATAGTTGATCATTGATTAACACATTCTCTATCGCAAAGTCCTTATCTACTATCCCAAGATCCTGCCACTCTTTGACTTGCTCAGTGATATTCCTATGAGTCAGTATAGCCTTGATAAGGTTAATGTTTTGTATTCTGTCAAGGGTAATTACATAGTTTGAGTTCTTAACAAATTTGGGTTTGTTCCAAATCTTTACCAGCTCATCCTCAAACTGTGCGATGAAATCGATGATTTTGAAAGCAATATCCTTAACTATTTGTAACTGGTTTACCCTGTCAGCACTCCACTCCTTTGCGCCTTCCCAAAGGTACTGGTAGCTCCACAGTTTAAATTGCTCTTGCAGAAATGCTTTGGCGTTCTTATTGATAAAGAAGTCAACTTCGCTTTGTTTTTCAAATGTCCTAAAGGCGTGCTCCAGTTGCTCTTCGGTGATTTTAATGTTCTTTTTCTTTAACGCTTTAAGTATTTCTTCCTGCTTGGTTTTTGTGCCTTTTTCTGAGTAAAATACATCTAATACGATTGTTCCATTTTCGTTAACTTTATTAAACTTATAAACCAGGGATCGCTTCT
>Ga0209409_1001575_pt1 | contig 19113 bp, 29 predicted proteins | sample AD_JPNMR1_MetaG_FD_184424 | JGI IMG/M metagenome (GOLD analysis project Ga0209409, IMG submission 184424) | Active sludge microbial communities of municipal wastewater-treating anaerobic digesters from Japan - AD_JPNMR1_MetaG (SPAdes) (version 2) | ecosystem: Engineered > Bioreactor > Anaerobic...
ATTTACGAATGTCATAACATTTTTGGTGTGATACCAATGAGTACTTATAATGATGTGATAAAACACCTCGCTTATGTGCATTTTATAAAAAAAGCGAACCTAAAGGATATTAAGACACTTAGTGAGGTTGCGAACCAGCATGCAGATGCCCTTAAAGCTATCCAACAGTATCAAACTGTGCATGGTTTAGGAGATTTATTTTCAAGTACACTTAGCGCTTTATGGATGCTTCACCTTGGTAGGAAATTGAAGAAATTATCTCGCCATCCTGTATTAACAACACCTATTCCCGAATGGTACGTTTAGTGTTTTCCTTAGGAGAACAATATGAACAAACTCGCAAAACTTCAAAAAGCCATCCTTCTTTCTCATCTTATTAAGCAGGCTGAAGATGCTGCTGCCGCAGCTAATGCAGGCAATGCGGCTAGTTTAGGTGGTGCAACTCCCAATCCAGACAAACGGACATTTGGTAATTGGCTTTCAAGTAATGTTAAGCAAACGAGACAAGCCCTTGGTTCTTTGCCCCTTAGTGGCAAAATTGGGCTTGGTGGTGCCGGGTTACTGACAGCATTGCTTGCTGGATATGGGTTGTCGCGGACGCGATCCGAGAAAAAGAAGCGACAAAGAGAAAAGGATATGTTCCTCCAGGCATTGCAGCAGCAACAGCAAAAGGCGCTCATGAGCCAGCTGATTACCGGCGGTCTTGGACTTGGTGGTGGTGCGTTAGGCACCTATCTCCTGATGCGCGCTCTGAGCAACAATAGTAAATAGCAACATGTTTCATGCGCATTGTTCAAGATCGTAGATACCTTAAACTCCCAAAGCATTTGAGCATCCGTGTCTATGACACGGATAGCTCAGATGCTCAATCTACGAAACAAGATACGTCTCTTCCTGCATTTAATCCTGTTGATACGTCAGAGGATTCTTACCGTGTTGTATCCTCACGTACAATGCAGGAACCTGTGCGTTACAGCACATATTTGTTAACAAAATTTGTATATGATATCTTAGAGAAATTTATTAACAAGCAAGCAGCTATGTCTTCATATCCTGTCTGTAAAACAGCAATGTTCTTGGCTGGATTTACAACAAAAAGTGCGGATAGCTTGAATAGCCCAAACAGCGCTGGTGATACAAAGGGCTTAAATGCTTTAAGTGCCTTATTGGATTCTTCGATAGGTGAATCAATACCACCATCATTTGATTTCACAGGAGCGACAACCGGTTTGCGACGACTGGTTGACAAGGCTTTTTTTGGAAGACCGCGCGGAGGACTTATGAAGGTTGTGGGAGATCGCATTCGGGCTGATGCAATCAATAGCATTGCGCAGCAATTAGCGGCTTTGGAAACAGTAAAACTTATCGGCGATATTGCTGATGAGAAGGGTAACAAGACTATAGGGACGCTCCTAAAAGCTAGTCCAGCAGCGTGGTGGCTGCTTTCCGCGATTTACAATAGGTATCGCGTATAACCATATTTTCATCGTCGAATCATGTTACAGGTTTTGACCTCCCGTGATCAGGGAGGTTTTTTGTTTCTTAATTATGTTAATGGAAATGTCATAATTACCTGGTAAGGGCAGTGTCCACACGTGTGGACATTTATGTTGCTTGCTAAGTTCTCGCTGGGCATTAAAATCGGCTTAGATGGTTTCCTTATGGTTGGAGTAAGGAGCGCAGGAAATGGATGATGTGGCAAGGCCCAAGCAGGAGGTATTCCTGACAACAAAAGAGGTGTGTGGGCTGCTAAAAATTTCTAAGACAATGCTTTATAACCTGCGAGCAACAGGGGAATTCTCTGTTGTGCCCTATCGCATTGGTAATAAGGTCCTTTGGAAGCAAGAAGAAGTTTTACAGTGGATGGAGACCCAGCGATGTCACGCCTAGAAGCCGTTGAAGAAATTCAATTGGAATCCACACGGATCAGAAATTGCGTCCGGCGAGCTTGCGAGCAGCTAGGTTTTACTGATTACCGGAATGTCATCGTTACATGTAAAATTGTTAATTTTGGTGATGTCGTCTGGCACATTGAGTTTTTCCTCACATCGCAACAGTTTAAGGCGTTACCCATGCCTAAAGAAAAACTGATCATTGCGATTCTGAACGCCGAAGAATTGCGACCTTTTGAGGAGGAAGTCCTGGAGGTAGATTTTGTTGTGCTGAAGGATTAGCTATGCAAGCGGTTTCTTTGCAACACATGGATGGTACCGTCCAGCTAACAATCACTGATGCAAGTTTGGGACAGCCCCAGTATTTTGTTTTTATTTACAACGAAACAGATCACACGCCCCTGCAACGGTGCTTTTGATCGTTTCCAGGATGCGACAGATGCGATTGAGCATGCGAGATGTCATGTTATCCATATGCTTATTGCGCTGTTGCATCTCCACAGTAAATGAGGAATGCCTGACAGATTCGGTACATTTTTTCCGATAATGTTAGTTCCACCATATTGTGAATGGTGTAAAAAGTTATTTCATCTTCAGTAAAGGTCCATACCACGGATGGGCGGTGTGGGGAAGGTTCAGGAGAAATGTTCCCCTCGCTATCGACAAAAAGAATGTCTGTGGTGACCGGATATTTGCTTATTTTCTTATAAAGACTGCTTAGGTTATCAGAAACAAAAAACCTACGTTCCTGTAAGAAGGATACGTAGGTTTTTTCTATGTTAACAGGTGTTACGAGATCAACGTAGTAAAAGGCATATTTCACGGCCATCCAGCGGTAGGCATAGCTTGATGGCCAGTATTCGATCTCATTTTCGACCTGATTTTGACCCCAGACACGCAGGCTATAGTATATCTTCTTGGTCCGGGAGTCTTGGTGTTCAAGAAGGGCTATATACCTGCGTTCAATGTGGGGAATGACATCTCTGGTGGGTTGTTGTTGAAGGAAAAAGACAAGCTTATCATCCACTAGCCTCGTTGTCTTTGTTTTCATCCTGCGAGGTTGTCTCCTTCGTCTTTTTCTTGTCCAACCAAAACTCTTTGTTTCCGATTTCAGGCCGGTACACTAAAATGTGCGCTGGGGCCTGAATTCCAATCTTGGCATGCGTGCATCCGACACGCAAAATCTTCAAAACGATCCGGTTCTCAGGATTGTTGGTGTCTTCAATGACAATCTGTTGATTGCGACCACGATCCAATACAAGCATAATTATACCTCACATGACAGTTAAGTTGTTCTAGGATCCAAATCACAGGAGGACGAAATGAAACAGTTTGCACAATTCGCGCCGTTTATTTCAGCACGTGTTGGTATCCCAACCTTATTTCATACTATTCCAGGATACTACTATGACGCTCATATTCAAAAATTTGCCGATTTATTGGATTATGAATTTGTCCATATTTGGTGTGATGATTTGGAACATCGGATCAAGGTAACAACCACACGACCTATTTGCTTTCTGATTAAAAGAGCCACATTTTCTCCCCAACATTGCCGTTTGCTTGATCGGCTTGTGATTGAACGGCGATTGCAGGGCTATGAGTTAACAGATAAGGACATTATTTTTATCCATGTGCAGGACATCAGCCGACGCTACATCAATTTTCAATATCCTGCGACATTGGTAAGTCATTGTGCTATTTATCCAATGTTTCAGTATCTGTATTTCTACGAAAACTTGCCTTGGAATGAATTTCCGGCACTGGATCAAGCGGCTTATGAGTCTTGTATCTCTCACGAGCAGCTCATTGCGTCCCACTTTGGGCAGCGTCTCTTCCTTCCCTCCAATTCTGAGCTGAATGATATCCTGGCAACACTTTTCTTTCAGGATATGCAGGTATCTTCTTTCAACATTCTGAATGTCATCACTGCGGCGAGGAATTTCTACCAGCCTTTCCCGAGTCCCACATCGTTGTCCAATCTTGCCAAGACTCTTGCCGCATGCTCAGCGTCACACATTGAATTGCAGCCGTCAGAAATCGAATGGCTTGCCAGTATCTTTCTCGGTCGTTATTTCGGTCATGCCTATCAGGTCTTTCGGCAGGAGATGGAGGAATCTGATCCTGTCGTCAAACTGCAAAATTACGACTTTAGCGAGTACTCATCCCTGGATTTCTCCTATCTGCTTCAGCATGCCCTGAATCACGTGATTAACAGCAAGGATGTGAATAAGCTGAAACAGGTGATCCACAGCCTGGTGATGCTTTTCTCTTATGATCCTCCTTTGGCGGCCTACGGTCTCATGTTCCTAGGAAAATATGACTGGGCAAAAGATGCCCTTTCTTCAGTGAAACTGACGAAAGAGATGCGGACTTTTCTGGAACAATATGACCAGACGGCAGATCTCAACATCAAGCCAATGGAAGAGCATCGAACTTCAACGGCTGTGAAAGTTGTACCGTCGAAACGAAAGCCTAAAGTGCGCAGGATTATCTGAGCTGCGATTTAGGTCTTTCTCATAGATTCATGTGTGGTGGGTGGGTGGGATTCTATGAGGACCATGCTATGTCATATTTTTCGTATCAAGAGACACAACCTGCGGCACTTCGTTACTTCAGTGACGTGATGTGGCTTGTGGAATCAGAACCCAGGCCACAGATCAGCCCTGCGTTCAGCACGCTGTTCAGTTCCATCCTTAAGCATCCTGTCATTTTCAAAGAACTTCCTGCTGATGTCCTTTATGCAATGGATGTCAGGGGGGCTGTTTATGTGAATGTCGCTTTTCCTCATGCCAGCACACCTTGTAAAGTTCGACGAAATCTCCTCCGTCTGTTATCTGTTTTATACTTTCACAAAGCTTTTTACTGCTCGGGAGCCAAGTACTGCGGCACATTGAACAGACTTGATTCCATTTTTCTTGAGGATGACCTTAACAATGTCCTCACCCATTCAGCAGCTCCCGCGATGCAATACATCGTAAAACTTGGAGGTAGGCCCCTGGATGTCGGTTCTGTGCTGGATGGAATTCCCCGAATCTGGGAGGTTTGCTTACCAGATAACACTGGTATTGCAAATGATTTGTTCAGCCAGAATCTCGATTTTCGATTACGGACCAAGATTCCCACTGAGATTCTCTATTTCCGTTACAGAACATTTTCAGGAATTGAATACGCCACAAATCAGACCAGAGGAACCTTTTCTCGTTCCATTTATGATCTTATTTTCTTCCCGTATAGTACTCGACTCCTATCCAAGCCGACACTGTATTGCGATTTATTGTATACTGATGGAACTAATACTTTTGGAATTTGGAATACGCTAAATACGTTTTTTCTTGGTGCACAGATCAGTGATAGCATCAGCTTGCAACACGCAACTGCGTTAATAACAGCGCATAAGTGTTCCATTGCCGCCCTGGTGACATTATGTGAATACTTTCATGATTACCAATTCCCATTTTTTGATTCCACGTCTCTTATCTTTGATAAGCTACAGCGCGCGCAACAGTTGTATTCTCAGATTGTTGTTTTTATTTCGAAGGGTCTTTTAAACAAGCTGCACAATCCTTCCTCAACACCCGTTTTTATCAATTGCGAAGGCATCCTTTCTTATCCTGATTTTCTTAATATATTTCTTTCTTATCCGTTCTGTCTTTTAGTGCTGTACGACAACACACATAATACGTGTGAACTCACACATGTCTATGAGTTTAATAATGGGCAATTAGTACAAGCGACAGGAGATAAATGAAATGACAACCGTACCACGACCCGTGTCTTATGGAAAAGAAGAATTCTTATCGTCTGTTGCCACACTCATTTTAAGAAATGTTTTGTACGATAGCAGGACATGTGAAAACTATTTCGCCCCTGTCGGATTTGTAAAGGGCTTGGGTCTAAGTTATTTGCCTTTGCTTCATCTTCCTGTTGTCTTTAAGCCTCTGCCCAAGAATGTCTTCATCAGCTTATCGTCCTATGGAGTCTTTCATGTCAACACAGCGTTCTCAGGTTTGCTTCCCTGTGACCCTACATCACTGATTGATTTCCTTTATTCTGTGTATGCATCTTATCTGCGCTTCTTTCGCCAGGATCAGAAGCCTTATCCCCCCATTAAGGTTTGGCACATTGATGTGTACCTACGAGAAATTGAGTATAGACGTAGAAGAATTGAAGCAGCTAATAAGACTGTCTATAACATACTTTTCTCCCGCTTACACAAGATACCGTATGCCCTGAGCAGTCAGGTTGTAGAATTGGATTATGGATCAGTCATTGATGGTATTCCTCGTTTTTGGGAGGAAATGCCAGATACATCCAGGACAATCTTACATCTGCTCCACGATAATAATATAAGCATGGGGCATTGTGCAGATAAGGACTCTTATTTAGAAAAACAACAAGTCACTTTTTCCCTGATGCAGAACATTGCCGTTGATATTATACGTAACTGTGATTTATTCACATATCATCACATTGGATTGTTAGGTGTTGCCAGATGGTGGTGGGATGTGCATGATTGTTTTAAATTGCTGGAGGGAGTGTTGAAAACACATTATAGTTCAAAAATTTGGGTCGGATATTGTAATGCCAATTTAGGAGACAAAGCAAGCGAGCATTCAAATACCGATTTTTCGTTTCCGACATTTAATTGTCCTGATCTTTATGTCAGTATAGTCATACCACATTGTGATACTGATGAATTTGTTAAAGTGGACAGAATGTGGCATAAGAACAAACAGCAAGGGTTAGCTTTTCTTAAGGAACATTGCAATATGCTGATTGTTCTTGCAGAAGAACAATATCTTTCCGATTGGGTCGTAAACATTGCCCAAGCCTGTGAGCGTTCTTTTGTTTATGTCCTTGATTTGTTGTCAGATTGTGATTCAACACACATTCCTCAAATCGTTAAGAAGTATCAGTTCGCTAACGGGGCCTATGTTAATGAGCCGGAAGTAGCTCCGGTGTTGGCGATCTCAGGAATCCACTGTTGATTCAGCGTGGATTAGGAGGGTGTTATGACAACGAGGGTTGCGTCCATTGATCCAAAGACTGCTTTTGTTAATGGTCTTACTCGGTTAGTTACAGCAAATATTATTCATAAGCCTTGGAATGAATACCGTACCTTCGCACCGGCTGGTTTTCTTTATAACTATGGGCTGAATGTTGCACCTTTGTTATATTTTCCTGTGGTTTTTAAGCCACTGCCAAAAAATGTTTATATTGCAATGTCACAGTATGGAGTAATACACGTCAATACGGCATTTTGTGGGCATGTATATGCTTCCGCAGACCGATTTTTGCATTATTTATATCACTGTTATTTATTGCGCTTTCCATTTTTCTTGTCTAAGGCACAGATGATGGATAGAGTGAATACTCCAAATAGCGCAACATCTATACGCTATCGAACCTGGACGCGCAATAAGTATAACTATGAAGAGTTTGATATCTCCGCAGATGATAAATATCTCATTTTGGCATCAGATGTTCGGATGAAAGATGAGGACGATCCTGATGCCGAAGAAAGATTGATTCTTGATTGCGGATCGGTGAATGACGGAATACCTCGCAGCTGGGAAGAATGCAGCAGTGATAGGATAGCGTTGGATATCCTTAAGGAAAATAGCCGTGTAAGAATATTTGATATGCTTAAGGAAAAAAAGAACGCGAAAAGTTATTGGAGATACTATGAACCGCTAAGCCTGGAAAATTACTTGATCAGTTACATCATGACAGAGGTTAAGTTCGATGGTAATACCCCCATCGGTATCCTTGAAATACAAAAGACAGATACAACAGGATTATGTCAATACAGATTTGATTATGATTTAATGTGTCAAATTAACTGCTACTTGGCTAAGGAGAATTGGTGGTGTGGCCGCTTAAAGCACGATTACTCGCCAAGAAGAGATCGCAGTCAGCAATATACATTTGATGTAACTTTTTATGGGCCATATACAAATACATTGTTGGCGGAAATGAGGCAGAAAGATGTGGCTGATATCTTTGATTTCATCACCACGTACTGTGACACACTCGTTGTCATAATTGAAGGTCGGTCGATCCGTGATGAATGGATCAATCTTGGCATGGGCTGTCGTAAGTGTCTCATATGCTGTGCAGAGAGTTTTCCTCGGGGAAGGTATCCGGCACGAGGTGTGGAAGTGTACTGCTTTGAGAATGGTCATTTGGTTAATGGACCTGGTGTCCTGCAATCGGTGCTGACAGGTTGAGGAGATGTGAGAAATGACAATGTCGGAAACGAAAAATCGGTATGTCCCTGTTCTGAATGATGGCTTTGTGGGTTTGTTAGACTGGTTGGGTTCCGATCAGGATATCGTAAATGCCGCCAGGGTTAGCTACGCGCCTCTGGGGAGCAAGAAGACCTATGAGGAGGATAGAAAGCTGATCCGCTATCTGATGCGGCACAGGCACACATCGCCTTTTGAAATGGCCGAACTAAAGTTTCATGTGCGTGTGCCGATTTATGTCTGGCGACAGTGGATTCGTCATCGAACGGCCTCGGTTAATGAAGTCAGTGGCCGCTACACCGTCTTAAAGGAATCTTTTCATCGCTTATCTGCCGATGAATGGCGTTTTCAGTCCAATTCAAATCGTCAGGGAAGTGACGGCTATGCCCCCAATGATGTGGGCACTCAATTATCAGAAGCGGAGGACGCCTTTCTGCAAGCAGCTTATAAGTTGTACATGGAGCGTATCGACCAGGGCATTGCGCGGGAACAGGCCAGAAAAGACCTGCCCTTATCCATTTACACAGAAGCCTACTGGAAGATCGATCTCCACAATCTGCTTCACTTCCTGGAATTGCGGCTTGATGCCCATGCCCAATTTGAAATTCGTCAATACGCCCAGGTCATTGCCAATTTTGTTAAGGAGCTATTTCCTCTCACTTGGGAGGCTTTTTGTGATTATCGTTTCAATGCCATCACGCTATCTGCCCTGGAGCAGAAGATTTTGGCTTCTGTATTCGTAAACAACTTCGGTCAGTTATGTAAGTTGATTGAAAACGATACGGACCTAACAGAACGGGAAAAAGATGAGTTGAAGGGCAAAATCATGAAGATGCAAATGCATGCTTGACGCATGCCTTGTTATAAATTTGTGGAGGACCGCTTATGTGCAGTCGGTATTATGGCACACAGTTTACTGTTAAATATAGGAATCAAGAGATCTTCTTTAATGGGCAAGACCTGGACATCTCTTCATTTCCGCAGTTCATGCGTATTCTTTTGCAGACGTTAATAGACTTGGATGATCCTCACGACTACAATCGCTACATCACTCAAGCAAGCCAGGAAATAGGCCATTCTTTTGATTGCATGAAGGATTATCTTGGGAAATTTTACAAACTCCGGTTTCTGATCGTAACCCTGCTACACTATCTGCATATACTCAAAAATCGTGACATCAAGCATAACAGTGATAACAGCCTTTACAGGTGTTATCCCTTCAATATCCCAGTCGCAATCAGATTACCCGGAAAAAATGGAAAGCCTAAAAAGGTGGTTTTGAGCGCAGAAGAGCGCAAAAGACTCGAATCTTATTACTCTGAAGCCATTTATCCCCTTGCTGTCTTCCACGCTCCGGCTTTTGAACTGTGGTCAGCAGGGAAATATGGCGGTCACATTGCCCCCAATGTCACACCTTCCGATGACAGTGTCCTGGAATACACGCTTTTTCTGGTAACGATGTCTTTCATCTCCATATTTTCGAACTATGGTTCACAATTTAATTATCATTGCCGTGAATTTCTTAAGACCATGTGTGGCAGGGCAACACAGCTTCCTGATGTTGCGAAATTTCTGCTTGTTTTGCACAACTTGATCTGTACGTTGTGTGAAACAAATATGCGGTTTGCCGATGTAGACTATGAGCTGACGGAAACATTATCTCCTTTTTGGAGGAGTGTTGTCATCTGGCTTGGCGCTTCGGATAGCTCTCCGTTTTCTTGTGTTAAGGTGGGTTCCAGAAAAAGATCATGGACGATGCGTAAGCATATGTTTTTTATTTCAGAGATGGCGAAAATGCTCGATATCTCTGATGCGAAAGCACGGGTGTCGTTTCTGAGCAATTACGCCTATGTCCGCCCAAATAGCCTTTATGGCAGGGTCATAAAGTATTACAAAACAAATCCGCCCTGTCCTGAAGAGGCTGCATTGTTGCTATTTTCTGCCATCGTTCCACCACACTATAATACAATACAGGATGACAAAGACTTATGCACATTGCTAATAGATTGTGCTGAGCAGTACAGAGGTATATTATTAAGCTTCATTAGGCAGCAAGACCACAGTACTTTCATTGACAACTCGTTTTTGTATAAATATTTAATTCGTTATGACGGAAACGTTAATGATTTTGTCCAATATCTACATGAAATCATTTTGAGAAACAATTAGTAGGGATCATACCTATGGCAGATAATAAGTCTGAAGCAGCAGCTAAAAGCCAAGACACGACCCTGAGTGTGCCTTACATCTTCGTTCAGGATGAGGGTTCTGGGAGCATTGTGGTCCCTTATTTGTGGGGTCGCACGGAAAATTCTGTTCGTGTCTGGCACGAAAAGGGATGCATCTGCTGGGTGGATGAGAGTACCGGTAAGAAAGGATTCTTGACCTGGCGGGATGCATTAGAACGGCTCCTTGGATTGGCGGCGATGGTAAAGCGGATGGCCGATGCTGGCCTTTATTTTGCTTCAGAAGTTCAGGAATTCAGCCGGTTTTATGATAAGATGAGGGCAATGATTCGTGAGGCAAGAGATTATGGTTGTCCTACAGAAAAGGTGAAAAGACAGCAATAATCACGATGGGAGAGACGGATGCCGGGATTCCAGCTCAAAATCACTAAAGTTTTTAAAGAAAAGAGTCATAATTATGTGGGACGGATAGTTTATCCTGACGATGCATCGTTTCTTTTTGAGGTACCAACGTATATCCATGTGGATCGACTTAAAAAATGGCATAGGTATTCATGGCATCAGCTATGCGCCTGGATGTGGTCAGGCTCGGAGGATAAACAAATCCGTCCCTACACTTTTTGTATTCTGAATGATTGGGTTGCTGGGCAGCTCTTTATTGTGTCGAAGGATGCCCCTTTCGATAACAGCAAAGAGGTCCCAGGAGCCAAATATGGCAAACAGCCCTCATTCAGATTCGAAGTTTTTGATTTTAATGGTGATGATCTTTCCAATGGAAAGGTCATCACCATTTTTTCTGTGCTGAACTTCTCTCGTGATTCACGTCAGAGTCAGAACCGGGAAAAGGATTCTAATTTTGTGGACTGGATTCGGCGAAGATTTATGCCCTATGGCGAGGTTGTTGCTGTAAAACCGTTTTACAGCCCTCGTCACCAGAGACTGATCATGCCGAAATTTGAGGTGTTTCTGGGACGACAGCGGTGTAAATTTGCCTATTATGCCGGTCCGGTGGTGTTTCAAATTAGAATTCCTGAACCGAACAGAGAGCAGTTCTTACTTAGGCTTATCAATGGTGTCGGTCATGGCCGTGCATTTGGCTTTGGTGCCCTTTTGCCGGTCATGATTGACGACCAGGTTCTGCCATATGTAAACGATAGATTACGTGAGTGCATTGTTAACTCACTGTCTATCGAATAACATTTTGTACGTAGGTCATGTATGGGTTATAGTTAATAGTCGGGAGCAGCCTCGTCTGCAACAAAGGAATTAGCTATGTTCCTGCTATTACGGAAGATACATTTCTATTTGAGCGTTTTTCATTTTGCTATTTATGGTGTTTTGCTGTTCGTCTCTTGAGCTTGTTTTGTCTGTCTGCCCGACTATCTGATTGTTTGATTGTCTGATTGTCCGTTTGTCATTTCGTCTGATTGCCTGATTGTCATTTCGTCTGTTTGTCATTTTGCCTGATTGTCATTTCGTCCGTTTGTCATTTCGTCTGATTGTCTGATTGCCTGATTGTGCTATAAAATCTGGGAGAAGTGTCCCTTCTCCCAGATTTTTTTTTTGTTGTGTCAAAGGGTGGATGATGAGCCGAAAAGCAGCCAAAGATCGGGGACCTGGAACCTCAACGGTCAGTCTTCACGGAATGTTTCTTTCCGTTCCCCGAAATTCGGAACGGGTAATTATCCCGCTTTCTCGTGTTGCTTTGATGATCGGTAAGCGAGACAAGGAGGACAACTTATGTGAACTGAAGCTGTTTTATGCCGGAGAGGAGTTCACGCTGAAAGCGAATAGCGGCATATCTCTGACAACGGTGGTCAACAGCTACAAGAATGCCTATTACGTGATGGAGTTTCCTCAGACTCCAGAAGATACGCTTCCCCTCATCCTGTTTCAATCATTATTTTTAGAAAAATGTATTATCGGTTTTCCCAAAATTACACTGTCTCTGCTGTGTGGATCGGGGGATGTCCTTAACTATGCACTCACCTTTCATGATGAGCATTCCTTTAATTACGTTGTGGGGCAACTTGTGAAGCAGTTTGAAGAGCTGAGCATCTTTCAGCGAAAGTGAGGTGTCCTTATGGAAAACAAGTTGTCACTTTTCATGGAAGATTTTGGCTATGCTCCAGATTCCTATATAGAAACAGTCATTGGCGATTATGAAAGTAAAGGCATTGTTTTTTATGTAAAGCATTTCAATGATCTAATGACCTGGCTCAGTGAATCTCCGAATGCCGTAGAATTTGTTAATGATTTGATGCGAACACAATATTTTTCTTCGTTGCAGAATTTATTATCTCGGGCATATCAGGTATTCTGTGAACAGGTCATCGCTGATTGGCGGTCGTTCTCTGAGGAAAATTCTCATGCGACGTAAGCGAAAAACATCCGAAGTGGGGTCGGAACAGAAGAAGGCCATAAAGATCCCCAATAAGGATAGGATTGAAACTGAGATCTTTTTCCTCAAAAAGGAATGCGACAGAGCCTTTCCCATTCTGGAGAGGGAATGCCGGTCTTTGGATAGTGTTGATTCGGCGCATTACATTGAGTACTGGTTGATAAAACTGGAGGATCGCATCGCTTGCTGCCGTCAGGAACTTCAGACGTATGTTAATTACCACAAGAATATGCTTTTAGGAATGCAATAATTTGAGGGTAGCTGCGGGTTGTCCTGGCACTGTCCACACGTGTGGACATGTTAGACGAAAAGAGGCGCTTATGGAAACGATCAAGGCTAAATTTAAGCGCAAGACGTGTTATGTCTATGATTTGCCACATTTTATTCTAGAGTTTCTTGAAGATCGTCTTTATCACATAGGTATCGCTGATTACATTGTGTGGATTGAGTATCCCACAGCAGATTGTATTCCTGAATGGCTTGCAAATATGGATGCTGTAAAATCAGTCCTCAATGGAAATGGGCCTTCAGAGGTCGATATTGAGGTTCCGGCTGATCCTTTCTTACAGAATCCAAATGTTGTGTTGGATCCGATACCAGAACTCATTGCAATTGCTGAGGTGAATTGTTTTGGCAGCCCACTAACAGCACCCGTCTCCTGTGCCGACAATGGATATATAAGTCATCCGTCATTATGGAGACCCATGATGGAGCGTGTTACGTTAGAGCAACTTAATGGATTGTGCCGACAGGTGGAGCGTATTTATCAGCGATTGAGAAGCGCGTGTGAGGCAATGGATCAAAATGCCTGTGATTCTATACCTGTGGAAGGGTATTCACAGGCTTTGAAATGTGCTGATTACTTACTCACCTTTTCGGCGAGATGCTATATGTCCACGGTTATAGGGTGGGATGGGCGATCAAAGCCAGAATAATGTGAATAAGACCAGGCAGGGCCGGTGCCCCCGCTGCGTGATTCCGACGATCCAGCCTACATGTTGCCAGCGAGCCAGGTTCGACTCCTGGGCCTGGGATATTTTTGTAAAAAGAAGGCAAATGAAGGAGCGTTTGAATGCAGATCGTAAATTTTGTGTACTGCATTAGTCTTCTCTTGATGATTGTATTGACGGGTATTGCGGCCTATATTCGGTGTTATATCCGAGGGCTTGATATCACAAAGCTTAGTATCCGGCAATTGCATGGGTGGATAACGATCTTTAAGGTAATAGCCTGCTTGTATGCTATCTGTGCAGTTACAACAATCATGACTCTTGCTATCAAATTGATAGGCAGATCATAAGCTCACCTTGAAAGGAAGAAAGGATGTGGTATGGACACTCAGGAACAATTGATTACAGCTATTAAGGAAATTGGGGCCTGGTCAAAAGAAAACTTTGGTGACCAGGAAGGTGATGGCCTTAAACTTGGCCGGATTGCTCCTTTTTTGGGAATCATTGAAGAGGTAGGAGAGCTATCCAGGAGTTCGGATTATGGTGACCTAAAGGACGCAGCGGGCGATATGATGATCTTTTTGACCGATTACCTGATGCGAACAGGGTGGCCTGCTGAAGAGATCGCAAAAATTTATAGCAACGCTTGTCGGCCACTTGCGCTGCCCAATTTACAGAGCGTTGTACTTACCCTCGCTGAATTATGTCACACGGAACTTAAGCGTGTCCAGGGTATCCGTGGTATGGATGATCCGGAAACATATGCTATCAGGCAACGCGGAAACGTGGCTTATCTTGTGTCATGGCTTCATACCAATTTCAGCTGCTGGGGAAGCCAGGACACACCGCTGACGGTGTTGATCGAAGTCTGGCAGCGTGTACGGCAGAGAAATTGGAAGGTGAACAAACTCAACGGCATGGTGGCTGCAAACCCCGAAGAGGCCACCGCTGAGTCACAACCGCAAGGATGAATGTTGTGTTTTGTTTCTCTGGCTGATTTAGGGATGTTGAAAGGGCATGAATCTGTTAGCTTTATTTTTGCCACACAGGAGTCGTATCATGAACAAAGAGAATCAGTCGCTTCCTTTTCCCGTTTATGAGTGTCATTTCATTCTGGCATCCGATGTCTTCCAGGGATATCAACAAGTCCTGGAGCTTATCTCGGAGGCCGGTTGGTTCACCTGGGGAGACGCCAATCGAACCTTGATTTTGGCTGAGGATGTCCGTCGATGCCTGGAAAATTATCTGGATGATGAACCCGATGATTCGGAAGTCTATGCCAAATTAGAAGAATTCCTTGATTCTGTGTTCAGTCTCGTGCCTGATAACATGTACATTGATTTTGAAAATTGACAGTGCAGGGAAGGTCAATGAGTGGTCAGCAAAAAGGTCTGGTGCGTTTTGGTAACGATACCTGTGGGATCTTGTTATCTTTTACCTCCAAAGGTGTGATGGTCACAGGATGGTATGATCACATCGTTAGCATTGAAGGAGGTTGCCTTACATGGGATGAATTTGTTTCACTGACGCCGAAGACGAGTCGTAAACGCTTGTTAAGCAAGCTGCGTTTAGCGGAGGAAAAGCATGCCATCCCGAGAGTACAAAAGGATTGCCGAATATCTAATTATATCATACGATACAAACTGATACAAGGTGAAACAAGATGAAAATTGAGCAAATAAGTCAATAGAAAGGGGGACAAGCGGCTTTCCTCCCCCGATTAAAATCGGGGGCATCCAGCCGCGATCATTGTGAAGCAGGAAAGGAATAGAAATAGTCCTAATCGGAGATTGGCAATGAGAGACGATATCCTGCAACAAACTTACGAAAGAACGGCTTTAAAAGTCATAGCTTCTGTTATAAAAAGTAGAGGAATAGAGGATGCCGAATCCAAATTTACTTCATGGGCTGATTTCAGACAGTACATGCTGGAGAGATCAGAATTAAACATTGTACTACAGAAACTAAGCCTGATTAATAATAATTTTATGATTGCTTTTCGCAAGTTTACAGAGCATGAATTCTACAGGCTAGTGCGACAGCACTATGATAGCAGTGATATCTTAATTTGTCACAATTTCGCCCTCGTTTTTCCGTGGAAAGCGGTGCTCTATTGTATCACAGATGATTTAAGCATTCTGAATTGTTCTTCAGACCAGCTTACGACAGGGGATGCTTATATTGATCCCGTCTTGCTGGTCGATTCGGGAAGACTCCTTGTCACAACATTCAAGAATTATTTGCATGTTAAGCTATGAAACGCATTAAGCAACTCCACGAGCAAGAATTGCCGATATCTGCCTATAAGAAGCTATTAAAGCTTTGTTATACGATAACCTATAAATATTTGACATCCGGCACCGGGCGATATTATGCAGACGTGCTCCTTCGAGCAATTGCTGAGGAAATCTACAATCATGTTCGACGTAATATCAATGAGATATATGCAGTCGTAAATCAATATATCGACTTAAATATCCCTGTTAAAGAGAAAGCTCGATTAATAGCCGTACGATTAGCTTCTATTCTTGGATGTCCTGTGAGTACAGTTTATCGAGGATTTGGGAGGATTCTTCGATACGAAAGAATTGGTACGGATTCGATTGCTTTGGTAATGCCCTTGTTGTATGACAATCCAAATACTCCTCTAGCAATGGGAAAAATATCTGAAGATGAAGCACTTATTTGCTGGGTTAGAAAGCTCCAGCTTCAATTAAAACCCGAGATGCTACCAAGGGGTCTGGATTATTTGGTAGGATTATATACAACATATGTTAAGGATGACGCTACGGGTGAAGCTATGCCTATGCGAGTCATCGAACCTTATCTTAAAAATAAAAACAAGGAGTTAATATACTCCAGATTCGGCTTGAATAGCAGAGGAAAGCCATATCAATGCATTTATTGTTCAAATATCCATAGAGGACATGGTACATGGTGCAGCCAATTGACAGAGAATTTGCGAGACATTACATTTAGTTTTGAAGACTTCATCTGATGGTGCCACTATCCGCCAGGGGGAGAACCGCACTAAGCGGTTCTTATTTTTGGCACTTTAAAAGAAAAGGAGGTAGGATATGTTTCAATTTCGTGATCCAAGCGCACCTGTTGCCGTTTACTATTCACCTGGGCGTGATTTTGCGCATGTCGGTCTGCGTTTAATCTCGGACGGGCTGGATCGACTTAAATACTCGGTAGAACATGGAAGTAAAAATGTACGAGATTACATGCAAAAGCACAAGATTTCCGAACAAGAGCTGAAAGATGCATTGGAGGCATTTGTGGCTTCTATCGAAGAGGAAATCAAGAATCCTGCAGAAGGAATGCTGACAACCAATTCATTTTCTAGATGTAGATACGAAGTTCGATATCTCGTTTACTCTTCGATAGCCCCGTTATTTATCGCTGCTGCTATTAAAGGAAAGAAAGATGTGCTCAATCGTGCAGATGCCGTTGAGTATTATGGAGAAGAATTCCATAAAAAGATTACCAAACTCACACCGCGGTGGGAGATCAATTCTCCGACATTGATAGACTCGGTAAAGACGATCCTGCAGAATACAGGTAAAATATTTTACTTTTATTTGACAAGTTCCATAAATTGGGCAAGACGAAATCTATCGTAATCATTCTTATAAAATAATTTCCTTCATCCGTAGCAACCACAATTAAATTATGTGGTTGCTTTATTTTTTGCACGAACTTGTGAATCAAGCGGCTAGCCGTACTCACTGCGAGGGGAAAGATGAATGACTTGCAGGCGGTAGGGTGGTATGTTTTATACTATTTTGGTCAGGCTACGTGGTGGCTCCTGGTAGTGCTCTTTGTTATTGGGATCCTCATTGTAATCCTCCTGCCGGCGTATTTTATACTAAAGGCGTACTTAGATAAAGTTCTGGCTGTCCTTGCTGCCGACGCTGAGTGGTTGGCGGTTGTCTTCGAAGACGCGGTTGTAGGTGATGCCACGTCCTTGTATCACAAGCTGACCATGTTTGTGGAGAACGACGACATCAACGACGCAGATACTCAGCCATGATCAAAGATGATTCTTCTGTGTACGGAAACGTAGAAAGGAGGTCAACATGACTGAAGCACGCCGTCATTTGAACAAGCAGCGTAGTACAGAATCAGGAAAGGCAGCCTTCCAGCCACAGGCTTGCCCACCACCCCATCCTTGGGTGCCAGAAGGTTCGGCTCAGAATCCGTATGTTCCCGTGGCGCAAGTTGTGCGCCCGGCACCTCAAGCAACAGACGGATCTGAAATTGTCCTGACGGGGCTGAAGTATGTGCGGTGGGGTGTGATGGTCGTGGCTGTCCTGATGATGTGCATGGGTACTGTCGTTGTGGCCACAGGCGGCCCAGGCTTCGTCCTTTTGCCGTCATTGGGTTTCTTAGTGCTGTGGTTTATTTTGGGGCTTGTGCGCACGATCGTAGAACGTCTGGTTTCCAACGATCGAAAGCCCTAGAAGCTTCCACGCACTATGTGTAGGAGATCCTAAAGCACAAGCCAACGGCTCTAGCGACCAGCCGGAGCCGTTGGCTTGTTGTTCAAAACGGACGGCGTAAACAAGATTAGGGTGGGTGGGTAGGGTTTCTGATAAGGAGAAAAAACCATGACAACTCCAGAAGAGATAGTTGAGGCGACGTTGCTCGCCATCGAATTTGACCGCAGAGATATCTGCTGGCGGCTGACTATCAAGCTGCCTGACTGCGTATGGTACAAGACATGTTCCCCGATGCGTTTTCTTACGCGTTTACGACCGGGGGATAAGATATTGGTCAAAAGGTGGAGGTGCGGAACCATCACGGATGACATGCTGACATACATGTACACCGTCCACCCGGTCGACGAGAGGGACGGTGACTGCGGCATCTGGTTCTTCCTGGTGGAGGGGTGCTGCGGTGCTATTGGGAGCGTCCTTTCTGTGCTCTGGTTGTTTCCAAGGATCGTCCGTGTCTCTATCTATGCACACCGCATAAGTGCTACTTGATTTTTACAAATTGGGGACGAGTGGACGACTTGGATCTCATTTCTGCACGGATGGGTGAGGACGGATTTCTTCTGCCGGCCTATCTCCAGGCGGAGACGCGGGAGCAGCTAGAGGAGCTTCTCCGATTACGAAGAGAATATCCCTGCGACACCACCTCTGTGGCGGCAGTTCTTCCTGCCTCTATATCAGAATCCGAGCTTTCGCGATCCCTCTACGATGCTACCTGTCGTGCTCTGCATGGTGTTCGTTGTGGTCTGTATCTGCGCTATCCTCTTCCTACCCAAGTTCCTTTCTTCGTCCAGCAGGCGGTTACTTTTCTGTTGCAGGCTCCAGCTGGTCGCATGCTCTGGCGAAGAATCTCTTATGCGGTATCTCGTGGAAATCGCCTGTACGTCAAAGGAGCTGCTGTCGAACTTGTTTGGTTGAGAACAGAGCAGTCCTT
>Ga0209409_1001577_pt1 | contig 19085 bp, 29 predicted proteins | sample AD_JPNMR1_MetaG_FD_184424 | JGI IMG/M metagenome (GOLD analysis project Ga0209409, IMG submission 184424) | Active sludge microbial communities of municipal wastewater-treating anaerobic digesters from Japan - AD_JPNMR1_MetaG (SPAdes) (version 2) | ecosystem: Engineered > Bioreactor > Anaerobic...
ATAGCTCAAGCAGTAGAGTTAATATCTGGTAGTGGAGAAGTACGAGTTCAGTTGCTCGCGCCGGTAGTAAACAATTATCAATCAAAAATATATATTAAAGAAACTGGCAACACCGCTTTAACTGTGTTAGGTTTTGGTTTTAATGATAGTATTCCTTTAATCATTAATCAATATCCACAATTGTTTCAATTAGAGACCTTGCCGCTATACAATCCAATTATTTCTTCTACAGAAATTACATTCTCAGGAGCAGGTTGGTCTGTATTTTATACAAACTTTGCAGTAACAGTTACTAAATACTATTTTACTGCAGCGACAGCCAATTTTGATATTTATATTGAAGATGTTAGTAATTTGCCACCAATATATATTCCAGCGGGAAGTTCTTTTACACTTGAACATAAAGTAAACAGAATTAATAAATTATTGATTAATGCAAGCGGTGCTGGAAAGTTAACAATACAAGAGTTAATTGAATAAGGAGGATTGAATTATGGCATTAGACGAAATAGTATATATCGGAAGAGGAATGGGAACATCAGGAACTTCCGGCAGTTCTGGAACTTCTCCACCTGGATTTACATCAGGAACTTCTGGAACTTCAGGTTTAGACGGTACATCGGGAACTTCAGGAACAAGCGGAACTTCAGGAGCAGATGGAACTTCAGGAACTTCTGGAGTAGACGGAACAAGTGGAACTTCCGGAACCTCTGGAGTAGACGGAACAAGCGGAACTTCTGGAACAGATGGAACCTCTGGAACAGATGGAACCTCTGGAACAGATGGAACTTCTGGAACAGATGGAACTTCTGGAACTTCAGGAACTTCTGGAACAAGCGGAACTTCAGGAGCAGATGGAACTTCAGGAACTTCTGGAACAAGCGGAACTTCTGGAACAAATGGTACATCAGGAACTTCTGGAACAGATGGTACATCAGGAAGTTCTGGAACAAGTGGTAGTTCCGGTAGCTCTGGTTCTAGCGGAACATCTGGTTCTAGTGGGACTTCTGGAACTATTAATGAAAATCTCACTTTCTTTAGTAGAACAGGAGAAGTTGCTGATGATGGAACATTTACACTACCAGCGATTTTGACAGCTGCGATGGGTTGGATAATAGTAGGTAGTGATGAAGAAAGAGCTATTTTTACTATTGATAGCGTCGGCAATGTTTCTTTTATATTTACTACTAATAACATTGTTGGAAATAATGATCAAGATGGAAAAGTGTGTCTTGGCACAGATTCAGTTCAGGAGCCGTTAGTAGTTAAGAATCGTCTAGGATCGGCCAAAAATATTATGTTACAATTATGGTATGATTAAGTAAATATTATTGTTGACTACCGGCAAGAGCTCTTGCCGGTAGTCAATATTTAGGAGGATAAAATTATGAATATACCACCTTCAGGAAATAAGTACACTTCAATCTTTGCACATTTTGCTAATCTAAAAGTATCTGCTCAAAATACTCCAGATATGACTGTAAGAGTATCTGCAGGTGGGTTTTGGAGTTTTAGATCGTCTGGTCCGGTTTGGGTTGAATTTACTGGTGGAGATTCGCCAACAATTACAGCACCAGGTGCGGATGCTAAATGGGTTATTGTTACAATTAATTACAGTGGGATTATTATAAATATTGATGGTACTCCTTCATCTAGCCCAACTGTGCCGAGTATTCCAAAAGAGAGAATACCATTAGCAGCTGTATATGTTAGAGCAGGTGCAACAGCTATTACAGATAATGATATTTTTGATGTAAGACCATTTTTAGCATATTCACCAGTTTCACACGACGATTTAATGGGTCTAACAAGTGATGATTGCCATCCACAATCGGCAATAACAGATCTTGTTGATGATTTAGCTTCAAGACCAACTCTGGAGGACGTTACTGATTTACTTGATGGCAAAGCAGATACTGAGGGCACTACATCAACATCATTTTTATTAAATAAAGATGAAACCGGTACACCGTCTAGTAATGCAACTTTTGGCGTTGAAAGGGGTTCTGAATCTAATGTTGGAATTAGATGGAATGAAGCTGATGATCAATGGGAGTTTACGACAGATGGTTCAACATGGATTGTACTAGGAGGAACAAGCGGAACCTCTGGTTCTAGTGGAACATCTGGTAGTTCAGGAACAAGTGGAACTTCAGGAACATCAGGTTCTAGTGGAACATCTGGAACAAATGGAACTTCTGGTTCTAGCGGAACTTCTGGTTCTAGCGGAACAAGTGGCAATGGAACTTCAGGAACCAGCGGAAGTTCAGGAACATCTGGTAGTAGTGGAACTTCAGGATCATCTGGTTCTAGTGGAACCTCAGGAGTTAGCGGTGCAGCAGGAACTTCTGGTTCTAGTGGAACTTCAGGAACAAGCGGAACTTCAGGAGCAAATGGAACATCTGGTTCAGATGGAACATCAGGAACAAGTGGGACTTCAGGAGCAAATGGTACTAGCGGCAGCAGTGGAACATCTGGTTCTAGTGGAACTTCTGGAACTAGTGGAGCAATAGGTCTACCTGGAACAAGCGGAACTTCTGGTTCTAGTGGAACATCTGGTCGTACTGGAACAAGCGGTACATCTGGTTCTAGCGGAACATCTGGAATAGATGGAACAAGCGGTAGTTCTGGAACAAGCGGAACTTCTGGAACAGATGGTACATCAGGAACAAATGGTACATCAGGAACAGATGGTACAAGCGGAACTTCAGGTAGTTCTGGAACAAGCGGTAGTTCTGGAACAAGTGGTAGTTCTGGAACAAGCGGAACTTCTGGAACAAGTGCTCTAAATGGAATACCAGCTGGAGGAACCACAGGACAAGTTCTTGCGAAGAGAAGTAATGATGATTATGATGTTGAATGGATCACTTTACCAACATAATAGTTTATAGGAGGATAGCATTATGAATATACCACCTTATGGTGATACGTATAGAAAAGTTATGCAACCATTTGCAAATTTGAGAGTAACGGCAAAGTACACACCTGAGATGAGAGTGTGGGTGTCAGCTGGTGGATATTGGAATTATACATCAAGTGGTATGACTTATGTTGAATATAACGGTGGAAACTCACCAGAAATCTCAGCACCAGCTACTGGAAGTAAATGGGTAGTTGTTACAATTAATTCATCAGGCATGGTTGGAATACTTGATGGGACACCAGCCTCAAGTAATCCATCGCTGCCAACAATTCCTAGAGGACGAGTGCCTCTTGCCGCTATTTATGTACAAAGCACAACTGTTAAAATTACAAATGATATGATTTTTGATATAAGGCCAACTGGTTTTGATGTGATACCAAAAAGTCATATTGATTTAGAAAATGTTACAGTGGCCGGATGTCATCCAATAGCAGCAATTACAGATCTGGAAACACAGTTATCAAGATTGGCACCTATAGAAAGTGTTGTGAGTGCTCTTGCTACTAAAGCTGATATTGAAGGAACTCTAGAAACAACATTTACACTTAATAAAGATCAAACAGGTTCTCCTTCTTCTAATTGTAGTTTCGAAGTAGAAAGAGGTGCTTTAGATAATGTTAGGATTAGATGGAATGAGAGTTCTGATCAATGGGAATATACAGATGATGGTTCTACATATGTCGCATTTAATAGTTTATTTGTGAATGATGGGACAAGTACAATTAATATTAAATTATATGAACAGGATGATCAACCAACTCTTACTGCAGATGGAGAAGCGTGTTTCTGGAAAGATACCGATGATTCTGATAAAATATATCTGGTATTTAGGAGAGCTGATTCAGATTACGTAAAAGTTCAATTGACATAGTGTTTGTAAACGGCCAGATCTTCTTTAGCTCTGGCCGTTTTTACAATCCCTTCATAACATTTTAAAGGTATATTTTTGTATAACTATATTAATTATATGGGGGAATTAGTTTTATGTCTGACATATTTAAAATTCAAGAAGCAATAACATTTACACAACAAACACCATCAGAAACTTTCAGGTTGATGGATATTACAATTCAAGTTACACCATCTTCTTATGAGCATGGTAAGATTACAGCAACTGCTGAAACGACAGATGTTTTAGTAGCTGAAAATGTTAATATTTTTATTATGAATTGTAGTACTGGAGTTACTCTTAAGATTGGAGGAACAACTAATCCACAAATAAGTAATGTAACACACTTTTCTTATTATGGTGCTAAGACAGATTTTTATATTTCGAATTCATCAACAGAGGATATTCCAGTTACATTTTCTAGTGCTAGTGTATAAAGATTAAGGATGTTGTTATGTTATCTATTTCTTATTTATTCGATACTGCTAATGTACAGAGTCAGCATCCGAGTGGATTGATTGCTCCCTTTGGACAATATATTCCACCGGACGAAGAAACAAAGAAGTTACTAGCTAAAGCTCAACAATTGAGTAAGTTGCCGCTTGAAAAACAACAACAATTTATGAAAAAATATGGTAATGCGATGGAATTTCCTGATTTGATATAAAATAAATATATTAAAAGGAGATATTCAAAAAATGATATCTATTTCAAATTTATTTGAAAGTGATGGTAGTGAATCTCCGAGTGGTATAAAAGTTCCTTTCGGCGTTTATTATGTCCCACTAGATGAAGACGTATCAAAAGAGATTCTGAAAAAAGCTCAGGATTTGAATAAGTTGCCGCTTGATGAGCAAAATAAATTCATAAACAGAATACACATGATGTTCAATAGTGAGAGATAGCTATGTATATACACAATTTTTTTGCAGATTTATTATTGTCAGTAAAGGTTTTATTTGATACTCATGTATTTAGAAATGATAGATATGTGAGAAGATATGAATTTAATATTGGTAATCGGACATTTCAACTTCCAAGTCAGTATCAAACCAATTTTGATTTTCCAGTTATTATTGTTACATTAAATGACGAAACTCCAAGTTATGGTCAGCGGCCAGATGTCACACAAGGTCTAGTCGGTTACTTCAATATTGATCAGATACCGGTTTTATATAATGCTACTAAAGAGACGATATTGAATGTTCAAGAAGAAATGGTGAATGTTCCTATTACAGTTAATATTAACTGTGAGTCGCAACTGCAAGCTAAAGAAGTAGCTAATGTTATTAGAAGATGGCTGCCATTAAATAAGTTTTTACAGTTTTTGGAATTTACGTCATTTTTAGAAGTGTCTTTGCCGTTTTTAAATAACATTTATTTCGAACCAGATATTGATACAATTTATAATTTATACACAAAGCTAAATAAAAGAACCGGACAAGTTGAATATTGTTTTTCGATGTCATATCAACCTTTAATCAGACTTGACTCTATCTCTACAGCAATTCCAGATTCAACACAAAGATCATTTCAAGTTTCGGCCGATTTAACATACATGGTACAATTTCCTTTATATCTCTACTGTGATAAGATGCCAGGTGTGATTGAAAAGATTGATATTGCAATTTATAACACTAGTGGATTTGAGCCAATTTGTGATTATCCATCAAGTAAGTTAGTTAATCAAACAAGTGATAATATATCTAAATTAGAAAAAGGATATATCAGAAGAAACTATGTTTTATATGAAAGTGATAGTGAGCAAGGATTTAATATACTTGACTCAGTCACTTTAGAAGCTAAAGCTGTTACTAATAAATCTTCAAGATTAGACGTATTAAGAACTTCTGATGATAAAGTTTTAATAAGTATCGATGGAAGTGAAACAAAGTATAAGGTGAAGATAAGTGATATAGCTTTAGTTCCAGATAGCACTACTGTAACTATAGATACAGATAATTATTTAACATTAACAAAAGATGCAAGTAATAATATAACAGTTAAATTAAATAGTTCTAATAATTCAATTACTATTAAGTTTGATCCAAAAGATTTCTTGATGGATGAAAAGTATTCTTATAATTTGTTTAGCGGCCAGAGCATCGTTAGAGACTATTCTGATTACACATTAGACTTAGAGGAAAACTCAATCACTTTTACTTTTGCTGCGAGTGTTTGGAATAGTTATCGCCCAACACTTACTCATCCACTTATCATTCAGTTTTATGATAAAGAAGGTAAGTTTCCATTTCAGATGGGTGGTGTTGCTCCTTATTTTGCTAAAATTAGAGTTCAGCCTAGACAAACATATGCTATTATTACTTGGACAAGTGGAGTTTCTGCAACGTCACAAGTTGAGTATGGATTAACAACTAAATATGGTACTATAGTTGATGCTTCAACAGAAAGTACTCAGACTCATCGTGCGTTTCTAAAAGAGCTCTCGCCGTTTACAACATATCATTATCGACTAATAATTATCGATGAAAATAACAACACATATACGTCTGATGATTATAGTTTTACAACAAATCCATAAAAAAGGAGAAATGAAAATATGATTTCATTAAGTGAATTTTATTTTACTTTACTAGAAGCTAATGCGCCAGGTACTTTAGGATATATGTTTCCTACTCAGACACTTACATCAGGACAACAACAAGAAGCAGCTAGACGTTATGGATTATTGGGAAGAAAAGTTTTACCGGCAGAGAAACCAACACCTGTTGTAGAAAAACAGATTCCAAAAGCAGGTAGTGCGCCAGCGACTGTTGTTGAGCCAGCGGGCGCACCAAGAGTTGGAGGGCATGTTTCTACAGCACAAGAAATATTAGCTGGTAAAAAACCAGGTCAGATGCTTGGCGTGGAACCACCTAATTTTAAGAAAGATTTAGTTACTGTAAATATTAAAGGAACAAATGTTACTACTGAAAGAGGAATATTAGAAAAATCACACCAAGAGTTTGCTGATAAATTGAATGCTCAAAGAGGAGTTGCAAAAGGTGTCAAAAGAGTTGTTCCTAAAGCTACTGGTAGAAATGTAGCAGCTGAACAACAACCTGCTGGTGTTGTAAGAAAAACCGTTAAAGTTGGAAATCCTGCACAGGTTGCAGAGCAGCAGCCTATTCCTGGTGTTGCGAAAGCAGCAACTACAGTTGTTAAAGAGCAACAACCTCAGAATATTGCGAAAGCAGCAACTACAGTTGTCAAAGAGCAACCTGTTACACCGCCTAGAATTAAAACTAGTGCAGTTGAAGATTTAACAACTGGTGTTAAGAAAATAGGATCAGGTCTTGGCAAAGCAGCTGAAGGTGGAGCTGAACTGGCTGGTAAAGGAGTATCTGCTGTTGGAAAAGCAATACAGAGCGCTGGACAATATGCACAAGAGAATCCTGGAATGGCAGCGGCTACAGTTCTAGGTGGAGGTGCAGCTGCTTATTTAGGTAAGAAACTTTTCGGTAAACCAGCTGTGAGATAGGTGGAGGTTAAAAATGAGTAAGTATAAAAAAATTTTATCTGAGTGGAATCTGAATAAAATGGTACAAGAAGAGCAAGCAGAACTTCAGAAAAAAGTTAAGGAAGCTGATCCTCATGGTTTTGAACGAGCCAGAATTAGAGCTGAAGAAGCTGAAAGAATAAAGAAAAGTAGAATCACACCACTTGAACAAGAAAATGCTGAGTTAAAGAAAAAACTCGTAGCTCATAATATTGAAGTGCCTGGTAAGAAACCACCTGTAGATGAACCAGGTTTCTTCACTAAAGCTGCTAAGACAGTTGGAGAATATCTCCCTTATGCAGCAGCTGCCGGTTTAGGATATTATGCTATTAAGAAATTAACAGATAGGAATAAACAACAAGCTCCAGCTCAGTATCCTGCTGGTGGTGGAGGAGGAGGTGGATATTAAGATATGAATAATAAATTTTTTCAAAATAGTAAACATGAAGATGATAGTGTGATATTTGAGTTGATACTTGAAGAAACATTAAGAGATTTTGATTATGATATTGATGATATATCGGACGAAGCTATTATTGAGCAGATTGTATATAACTCGTCCTTATATGGATATGTTCTGAATGAGTTGACATTTAGAGAGTGGATAAGACAAGCTGGAAAGGTTCAGATTGGTAAACCGGGTAAAGCATTAATTGCAGGTAAAGATAGTTATGCTCTAGATGCTGCAAAACGCACTCTATTTTAGTTTGAAGGAGTATTTTAATGGATGATAAATTCGAGTTTTACATTATTGAATCTGTGAAAGATATGTTATTGTGTGAAGAAGAAGATCTCTTGCCGATTGTTACAAATCCTACCGAGGATAATATAGATTTAATTATTGAGAAATTGATACCATATCTTGAGTTAAATATGTGTGAAATTTATAATGTTTCATTACTTGAAGCAAATTTATTACAAACATTAAAAAGTAATGCAAAAGAGAATCTTAGAAATTATAAAGAGATGATATTAAGTAAATTATCACCGGCAAGATTCATACAAGCGCTAAAGAAAGGTTCTGAAAAAGCAGTTAAAATACCATTTAATACTATTAAGCAAGCAGTTGCAGCTGGATTAGCTAAAACGAAAGGTGCAGTTAAAGGTGAAGTTGCAAAGCGTTTGATGTATGCTAGTCAAAATTTGAAAGCTGCCGCTGAAAAAATAAAGAAATAGGAGGTTAAGCACTTATATGGAGGTAAAACAGCTAATCGACAAAGAAGTTAAAAATGTGTTAAATGAGGTTGATGAAAAAGAGTGGGAAAATTATGTAATGCAGTTTAGGGATTATACACCATCATCTGGAGACGAAAAAGCAGCACTAACAACTAAAGCTGCTAAAAAAGTTACTAAAGCTGCAAGCAAAGCTTTTGATATTGAAAAAGCAGATTATACACCAGCAGGTGTTAAGTCAGGTTTCGATATTAATACAGCAGATTATACACCAGCTCAACCTGGAATAGGTGCTAAAATTACACAAGGTCTGAAAGAATATGGTCCTAAAGCAGCAGCTATTGCAGCAGCTATTGCAGCTGGTCTTGGAGCCGTACAGCTCGCGAAAAAGCTTCGTGCCGGTAAAAAATTACCATCGTCTAAAAAAGCATAAATAATAAATTATTTTTATAGGAGGTTTAGAATTATGGATATTAATAGAGTTATAATGGAGTCAATTCAGGAAGTACTTGAGGAAGAAAAAACTACAGTTGATGATGTTATAGGCGGTATTGGAAAAAGTGTAGGTAGAGCAGCTGATAAAATTTACAAAAAGTTAGAAGGATTTGGTGCAGGAATTTATGATGCTAAGGAAGCTGCTAAGAAGCAAATAGCTCAGGATATTGAAGCTACAAAAGCTGGAAGAATGCCACAGTATGAACCTGGGGAAGGTCATCCTGGATTAAATACAGCTGGTCCAAGTTATGGTGGTTTTCCAGAATCTGAAATGGCTGCTTCTGAAAAACCTGGTTATGAACCACCTTCAGAAAGTGTACCTGTTGGAACAGAGAAAGAAGGATTTATTGATAAACTGAAAAAGATTGGTGAAGCGCCAATTTCAGCGAAGCAGGCTGCAGCAGTTGCGGCAGCAGTTGCGGCAGGTCTTGGTGCTGTGCAGCTTGCAAAGAAACTTCGTGCACAAAGAAAGAAAGCACCATCCAGAGTATAAAGGAGACGAACTATGGCATTTGATGTTAATAAAATTATTATGGAATCGTTACAGGAATTTGAAGAAGAGCAGCAGACGATTACTGAACAAGAAATATATATGAATCCGTATGAAAAATATGTCGGTGGAACTGTTGCTAAAGGTATTGATGCTTTAAAGGGCACATATAGGGAAGTAAAAAGTATGTGGGATAAATCTGATACAATAAAGCCACCTGAAGGTCCACAGTATACTGATGTATATTTTAGGCGAGTAGCCAGAAATAAAGCTAAGCAGGCTGCAGAAGCAGAAGCTCGTAGAGCTGAAGCTGAAAGAGCAGCAGAGGGTGAACAGTATTCTAGTGAAGAGTCTCCACTTGATAAAGAAAATGCTATGAAAGAAGCTGAAAGGCGTGGAGATGAGTGGTACAAGAGGACATATGGAACAACAGAGGATTATGAACCATCATCAGGTGGAGATGTTCCTAAAGCTGTTGGAGTGGTTAAAGATACTGCTAAAGAAGAAGCTGAAAAAGTATCAGCTGATGAACAATATCCTTCTACTTTTCCTGCAGCTGACACTAAAGAAGCTGAAAAAGTATCAGCTGATGAACAATATCCTTCTACTTTTCCTGCAGCTGACACTAAAGAAGCTGCAACAGGTACTGCTCAACAAGTTATTAAGAAAACAGCTAAAAATGTTATGGATTACGACCCCAATGTTAGTATAAAGGATTACTTAAGAAGAGCTATTAATAGAACTGGTCAAGCTATGGGTGTCAAAAAGTCTGAGTGGGATACTGAAGCAGGTGGAGCTGGTGTACAGACCCATCTTGCGCATGCTGGCAAAAGATTTATTCAGGGACTTAAAAATATGGAACCTGAAGCAGTTTATCCAACAGTTGCAGCTGGAGCGTTAGCTGCAGGTCTTGGAGCTTTAAGATTTGCTAAAAAAGCTAGAAAAGTGGGAAAACAACCCGCTTAATTTTATATTAATAAAAATGGAGGTTATCATGTTTGAAAGAATTAATGCTTTAATGGAAAATGAACAAGTTCAGGAAGTACTCATAGCTAATGAGGAACTTATTACAGAAGCTGCTGCACAAGCAGATGAATTTTCGAAAGTAATTAAGGGTTTTGTTATAGAACATCCTGAGGAATTTCTTGGTGAGAATACAGAGGAAACATACAAAAATATTAGATTGTTTGCAGAAGTTGCAACTGCACAGTATATGACTGAAATTACAACTCTTTATGGGTTAGTTATGGAGTCAAATGAACAAGTAAAGAAATCTGGTATAGATGATTATCTGTAAAATATTGAAACAAAAGAGGAGTTATGAAATTCTTATTGTATGAAGATAAAGATGAGAGTATATTAAATAGTAAATTGGGTATAGCGGCAATAGCTGCAGGTATAGCTCTTGCCGCTAAAAAAATTTATGATTACAAAACGAAAGATAAAAGAGTTTTAGAAAAATATGGAACTGAATCAACGGATGAACAAAAAATAGCAGATGATACAATAACAATTTCTCGTGGCGATGTTTTGGATATAGGTAAAGATTTTATGTTAGATCCAGAGCGGCGAGAGCAGGTTTTGAAACCTAAATAGATAAAAGGTGGAATTTAATATGATTTCAATGAACGAATATTTTTTAACAGAAGGTGTTTGGAGTTTTATTAAAAACAGTATAGCCAATTTATTTGGCAAAAGAAGGCCAGTGAGTGTAAGACCTTCTGAGCTTACTGCTGAAGATAGAATTGATCAAACACACTCAATTCAGAGAAGGTTAACTCCTCGTCCACTAGCTGTAAGTCGTAAAAAGCTAGGTTTTAAAGAAATAACTTAAAAAAATAAAAATTAGATACCGGCAAGAGCTACTTGCCGGTATCCGTTTATGTATTCATTTTAATTTCTTGAATACTACCAATAGTTTTATCTAAATATAAACTATTTTTACCACTTTTAGTTAAGATAAAAACTAAAGGAATATTATTTTTTATCCAATTATATTTAGAATATTCATATTCAATATCAGAATATCCATCAGTTAAGCATATTACCATGCTTAATTCATCTTTTCTTTCTTTCCAAAAATCTTGTTCGATTTTTTGGAACAGATGATGATGTGATGTTCCACCTCGTCCTTTATAACCTTCTTTAGAAATAAATTCATAAAATTCATTAATGTTATCTTTTGTGAATATTTTATGTTGACGTACTGGTATATCATGTATAAGCAAATGTATTTCTTTAAAATATCTCATACTATTGAATATAACATACGAGAACTTTTTTAGGTTCAGTTCATCGATGGATTGAGATGTATCTGCTCCAATAATCAGAATACCTATACCTTCTGGATCTTCGGTTAATATATATCCTGGTAGTGTTAAATTATGAGCTATATAATATTTATTCAGGTTTCTCCAACTTCTATCATCAGGTTTCATTATAATGTTTGTTTTAATTGCTTTTTCAAGTATTCTTTCCCATGGAATTTCGACTTTTAGTAATTCATTTAAGTAGCTGGATAAGTTTCCAGCTAATGTACCGCGTTGTTTCAAAGTTTCTAGAATAGCTCGAGCTTCTGAGATGATTTGTTCGGTGCAGCGTTCAGTGACTTTATTGTCGAAGTCTGTGGGATTGAAACCAGCTAAAACATCTGGTATTGTCATTAATAGTTTGTCATTATTATCAAACACTTCAATTGTACCAGGACCGTTTAAATTAGAATTATGTTCAATTTTAATTTTCTGTTGTTGCTGTTTCTTTAATAGCCATTCGTATGCTTGTTCTGCTGTGCAACTTGGTATGTCGTACTCTAAGTCTTGAATAATATTATATGAATTGTTATATGGTTTTATAATATTCTGTAAACGTTTTAAGTATGAATCAACAACATGATCACATGCGACGCACCAAACATGATGTATTCTGTTTTCGCGCCGTATACCATGTTTATTTAATATATGTAACAATTCATGACACAATAAGAAAACTAAATTACTATAATTATAATCTGGTTTTGATAAATAATATTTATTTAAATAAATATTACCTGATTCTAATTGAGCTAAATTTTGTTCACTAAATAGAACAAATCCTTCAATACCTGAACTGTATTCATTAACAATCCAGTTGAATTTAGTAAGATTTGTTCCAAAGAATAATAGATCTTTTGTAAATAATTTTATTTTTGCTAATCTTATTAATTGACTTATACTCAAATCATCTTTGTTTTCCATAGTACATCTCCTAATTTTACGATACAGAAACTAAATCTTGAAGTATCTGTTTTGTCAAATTGGGTTCGATTTTTTGGATATTAGCTAGAATATTATTAACAATATTTTTCTTATTATTAGCTGTTTCATATTGTTTCATTTCTTTTATTATCATAATTGCTAATTCAGGGGCTTCTTTCATGAATAATGTTATTAAGTATGATAAGTTTGGAGTTATTCTTGTTTTGTTCTCTCTCGATGTATAATAAGTTACAAGAGCATATGCTAATGCGTATTTTTTGACAGGATCTTCTGGCAATTTGTAGTCAGTAGCGCTAGCTATAATAGATTCCATATCGAATTCTATAAATATCTTATAATATGTTGTAAATTCGGATGCAGCTTCTTTGCCAACATATCCTGTTCCTAAGTATAAGCACACGTCTGAATCGACCGTTTTCTGATACCACTTTTCTCTGTTTGAGATTTCAGTAGCGAAACGGGTCCACGATCTAGGACTTCCCCAAGCTTGATCTACTTGTTCTTCTTCATGAAAGAATTTTCTAAATTGATGATTACTAAGAAATGAAATGATAGCTGGATGCACTTGAACATCTTCACGGAGAGCGAAGTTGTTTTTCCAGCCTTCGAAATCAGTGTATACAGGCATTAAGACACATCTGTTGACAATAGCACTGAATAATGTTTTAGCGCCAGATTTGCTGCTGGTGTTTCCAGCCATTACCATGGCACAATTATTAGGTATTTTATAACCTCTTAATGTACGTTCAGTAAATAGTTCATATAATAATGCCATATGAACAGGACTTAATAAATGAGCATCATCAAGTAACCAAATTACAATTTTATCTCTTTTCTGTTCTGATAATTCATATAGTTTTTTCATGATATCAGGAAAAGACCAAATTGTACCTAATAGTTCTTGATTGTTAATAATTATTTTTTCAAATTGTGGAATACCACCAGTTTCTTCTAATGGTTTTAGGGCTAGATGTGTTGATATAACGGCAAAGTCATAAAGAGTGCTCAAATAATGGAGACTCGCCGTTTTACCACCACCTGGCGCACCACAAATGAATGGAATGCCAACATCAAAGCCCATAGTCTGCATATAACAGTTTTCAATAACTAATTTAATAACTTCATGTAATGCTTTTTGGTTTTGACTTTCAATTTCCATCGTTTATTTTACTCCTTTCTTTGATTATTTTTTCTAAAACAAAAATATTAGATACTTATATTATTTCTATATGAAATATGATAAAAATTAAATTTGGAGGATTGAATGATTTCTGTTTGTAGGTTTTTAACTGAGACGTTTGCCACTGAAGTACAAACTGCATCACAGATACCTAATAATATACCTCCTGAAGAACGTATTAGGAGACTTCAGGATATTGCTAAAGGTATACAATATCCTACTGGAATGTCGTGGCAGGAAATGCAAAAGGTTCGTGATCGAATGAGACAAAGAAATCCTTTAGGTAGAAAATAGGAGTTTCTAAATGCCAAGACAATATGTAGCTCTTGATCAGCACTTTGCCGCTCAACCATATGATGTCAAAAAAATATTTACTGAATTTAGCAAACCAATATTTAATAATGTATTCTTCAATAATCTAGCAACATTAAGAATGAATGCTGACTTTGTTGATTTTAATGTAGATAAATGGTATCAGCGGCCAACTGTCTTTTGTTTAGATATTTATAATGAACCACAATTATTTCCAGTTATTTTATTAGTAAATAATATTAAAAGTTTTTTTGAGTTCACTCCCGATTATTTTCCAAAAATAAATAATAAACATGTTATTATTGCTCCATATAGATCTGAAATTAGAAAAGTTTTAAGTTTTGTTTAAGGAGATTAATTAATATGATAAACGTTGAGAACCATTTTCCAGTCAGATTCTTCGCCGATTCTGATGTTAATAAAATTTTGAAAGAAAGTGAGCAAAAAGTATTAGTTATCTATAAAGATAAGAAATCTGCGTCTGTTTATTCGACTTTTAATGAAGATATTTCAACTTTTCTTATGAAGTTACCACCTGGATTTGTTAAAGATCAAGTTCAGAATATTATAAATAAGGACTTATTATATTTAGGTTTTTCAGTGCACAAGATTAATAATGTCTTTGCAAGATTATTTATAACAAATGAAGATAAACTTGCTGGTATTTGTTTGTTAGCATCTCAGCTCGGAATTGATGTTGAAACAGGTACACCAGATTCTCCTGATGAATGTGTTTATGCTACTTATTTTGAGCTTTGTCGTGCAGCTGTTCTTTTAAATAGAAATGTTGTTCGTCAGAATAAGGATTTACATAAACTTTTATCAACATATGTTTACATTGTTCTGATGAAGACATTAGGTCCTGATAAAGTGTTTACTGAGAAAGCTAAAACTTTTGTGCATATGGCCGCTATATATTTATACTATAAATATTATGTTAAAGAAAAACACGCTTATATTCTTACAATTATTGAACGAGATTATAAAGACTTTTTAGACGAGAAAGCAGTTAAAGAATTTTTACCAACGCTCGATAAGATGTCTACATATGATTCAATAAAAGATTTTCCGAAAATGTTAATAGAAATGAAACTTTATCAAGAATCTCCAAATAATTTTATTTTGACATTACTTAGAAATTTAAGACCTGTAGCTTTTTATTCTTTTATGGGATCGCTTGACTATTTAGTAGCTCTGGCCGTTACATCAAAATATCCAATTGATCTACTCTCTAAAAAGGCAGTTGTTAATGAAAAAATACAAAATTCAATTGAAGAAATAATTGTAAAGTACATGGATCAAATAAAATTTGATTTAACAGCTATTCCGAAAAAATAAAATAATTTTTAAAGGAGATTAGGCTATGCTACCAAGAAATGTATCAAATGATTTTTTTATGGAAGTTTTAAAAGGAAATACTGATGAGTTTAGTGCTGTTCGTTTGATCGGTTGTAATCCAGATAACGATGCTGCGACAGAGGATGTATGGATTGGATGTTCTATAGCTTTTGGTGATGGTACACCAACTGAAAGAACTTTGCGTTCAAGCGCGTCTCAGCTTTACGTTTGTTCGAGTGCGAATCACGCTACTGACAGAGCTGCGTCTGCTGTAATTGTTGGGCTTGACGCAAATTATAATACAGTTTCTGAAACAGTTAAGTTAAATTCTACAGATAGTACTACGTGTGTGTCTACGACAAACTCATATTTAAGAGTTAATAGTGTAACTTTGGATAGAGCATGTACTGGTAATGTGTTTGTATTTAGTGGAACAGCTACTGCAGGAGTACCTGATGCGAAAGCAGCTGTGGATGCTGTTGTCGCAGCTGGCAAAACATATGCCGAACAGGCACTTTATACTATTCCAGCAGATCGAACTGGTTATATTTATGCAGTTTATCTTGAAACAACATCGTCAGCAAATCTTTCAGCAACTTTGACAATTACAACTGATGGTGTCGCAACGTCATATGTTGTAGGTAGATTTGCAAGTCCTGGTTCATGTGAAAAGAATTTTATAGTTCCAGTTGAAGTACCCGCAACAAGTGATGTTGTCTTAACAGTTACATCATCTGGAGCAAACGTTGCTGTTACAGCTGTTGTTGATATGATTTTGGAAGAAAAAGTAGCTACACCGACAACATATGAGCTCACTCCTTTTGGCGTTTGGAGAGCATATATGAGCGGAAAAACAATTACTTCAGCTAATTTGTATATAATTGGTTTAGATGAATATCCTGCAACTTTACCCACTGAAGTTGAATGGAATGTTGTCGGAGGTCCGTTTGCTGGACAAACATCTGATAATGATCAACTTAATCCAGCACATACTACGACATTAACATTTGATGCTAACTATTTTAGAAATATTGCATATGAATATGTGATCACTCCTGGTTCATATAAAGCATTACTTTCTGTTTGGAAAGTTGTTGATAGTACAACTGCTACTAAATATGTTCTAGCACCAATTAACACATTAATTAATCCAACTAGAACAAAAACTGTAGTGTTTTCTGCATTATGATCGATGATTAATACTAAGATCCAAGAAGATATTGTCTTCTTGGATCTTAGTTAAGGAAGGTGTTTGAGTTATGATAGCGTTATGTGAATTCTATAGAGTTGATCCAAGAATTCTAAGTCAGCTTATAAAATCGGTTCGAGTTTCAAAATCAACACAAGAACCGGATGAGGAAGTGCAAGAACAAAAGAAGAAAATTCTAAAGAAGGGTGTGAAGAAAGTTATTCAACAAACTGTTGAGGAAAAATAAATGATATCTTTAATTAAGTTTTTATTTGAAACAACACCTAGAAATCCTGATACAATAATTATTCAAAATGAGTTTTATCCTAGTGGGCTTACTGAAAAAGATATATATTCTTACTATATGAAGAATAAGTCTAAAATATTGAATCAAGTTGATAATCGTGATTTGATGATATTTTTCGCTACAGATAAGAATAAATTCATAGTAAGAAGAATAGGTCGGAATCTTGATAGAATTCATCTTGATAAACATAATTATGAAAGAGTAATTAACGGCCGAACAGTCTCTATTCATTCTACTATGGAATCAAAAGAGAACTTCGGAATAATCGATATCGATTGTGCTGATTTTGCTCAAGCGCGAGAAAGCGCCGCTGAAATATATGATTTTCTTTTAAAATATAACGAAAATCTCAAAATTAGATACACTGGTAAGGAATCTTTTCATATCTTTTATTATTTTGGAAATACATATGATATTGGTGAAATCAGAGATCGATTAAAAGGAATATTATTAAATCTCAAAGATAAAAAGTATTTAATCAATTGGACTAGAACACCTGGAAAAGTTAATTTAGATCTTTCTTCTAATAAATTTAGAGGAGGGTATATTACATTGCATTCTTTATCTGTTTTAGGTTTGAGATGTATGGAAGTTAAACGGCAAGATCTTCTTAAGTTTCAGAGGGAGGACGCTAAGTTGAGGTGAGTGAGATGCTAAGTATTTTAGAAACGATTCTTAAATATGCTCCACCGGCGAGGATGGGAATAAGTCCAAAAATGAGAGAGTACTTAGAGCAAACTTTTGGTCCGCCTAATAAAAATAAAAAGAATTATAATCCTAAACCATCTGATATTGGTAATAAACAGGAGCTGAGAAGTACAGCTACGACATATATACCTCTTCCTGATGGAACCGTTGTTAAACGACACTTCTAGGAGAAATTGATGATATCTCTTATATATTTGTTTGAAGTTGCGCCTGAGTATATTATTAAAAGAGATGATAAGATTAATAATAAATTTATGATACATAAACACTATGCGAAAAGAGCTGGTTTACATTACGATTTAAGATTTGGTTATGAAGGTGTTTTAAAGTCGTTTGCATGTAGGAAAATAATAGAGTTAATAGATGGAAAAGTTAAGAAGATTTCAGCTTTTCAACAACCAGATCATGATGCGTCTTGGTTTGACTTTGAAGGAGAAATCACTGATGGATACGGAGCTGGAAAAGTTCAGCTCTGGGATAAGGGCAAGTTTGAGATCATTCAGTGGAAACCAAGAGCAATTACGCTGCTCTTTGCCGGTAAAAAACTAAAAGGTGAATTTAGTTTTATTCTATATAAACCACCAAGTCAATGGTTAATGTTTCGTTCAACAATTGCTAAATCTGATTAAAAATAAATTGGAGAATAAAATGCTATCAATTATTAGATTCTTATATGAAACTGATGAGTTACCTTCCCATGAACAAATGCAAGAAGATATTAATAATTTTATGAAAAATCTCTTTCAGAGTCTTAAGAAAGATGCTGAAAGAAGAGGTGAAGAGTTTCCTAAGTTTAAGAAACCAGAAACAATTTTAGATTTAAAAAAGAAGCCGATTGAAATTTAAATAATTTTTCAAAAAGGACAATAAACTATGATTTCAATTTCTTATTTATTTGAACAAGAAATGAAAGCTGAAAAAGTTGTAGTTACTAAAAATTATGTGGTTGAGGATTTTAAAAATCCACCTAAAGAGTATATTGAAAAATATAGAAGAAAAGAAATTATTGATAATGAAGGAAAGCGGCATTTAGCTACTTTTGCGATACTAAATAAGAAAGGACGTAAAGCTAAAGGTGTTAAAACTGTAATGACATCTATGTGGCATCCTAAAGATGAAGAAAAAGCTAAGAAGTTAGCTGAAGAAGGTCCTAAAGTTAAAGTTAAGACAAAGAAAATTTCTAGTGAGGAGGAAATGTAATCATGGCAAAATCTATAAAAGAACTAATAATGGAAGGAAAGAAAGCTCGTGTAGCAGCTGGTGTAACTGGTGGAGTGCTTGGTGCTGGTGGAACTATAGCTGGTGTTGGTGGAAAAGCAGTAGAACAA
>Ga0209409_1001585_pt1 | contig 19029 bp, 26 predicted proteins | sample AD_JPNMR1_MetaG_FD_184424 | JGI IMG/M metagenome (GOLD analysis project Ga0209409, IMG submission 184424) | Active sludge microbial communities of municipal wastewater-treating anaerobic digesters from Japan - AD_JPNMR1_MetaG (SPAdes) (version 2) | ecosystem: Engineered > Bioreactor > Anaerobic...
ATTTTAACAAAAAGTAATTATGTAGATAATAATTACGCTACAGCATTAGGGAAGAATTTAAAGACGGCTTATATTCCCTGGGAAGGTTATAACTTTGAGGATGCGGCGGTGATTTCAGAATCTGCCGCTAAGAAGTTGGAATCAGAGCACATGTATCAGAAGTGGGTGGACTTGACACCAGACATGGCGACAAGGACATCCAAATTCATGGCTATCTTTCCAGGTAAATATCCTAAGAGCTTTTATGAGAAATACACGGAAGATGGAATCCCAAAACCGGGCGCTATTCTGGAGAAGGGTGATCCAATTGCACTTATTGCATCTAAGGTGCCAATAGTTGCTGGAAAGAGTGGAAGTCGAGCTGCTTTTCGTGATGATTCTCCGGTCTGGGAATATGATGATCCTGCTGAAGTTGTTACGGCAGCTATCGGACCAAAACATATTAATGTTGTTTTACGTGCCCGACATCCCCTGCGCGTTGGTGATAAGATAAGTGGTCGATATGGGGATAAGCACATTATCTCTGTCATTATGCCAGATGAGCAAATGCCAAAGGATGAGAATGGGGAGCCATTTGAGTTGCTATTAAATCCCCTGGGCGTTCAAGGGCGTGTTAATGTCAGTCAGCTTTGGGAACTCCTATTAGGTAATATTGCCAAGAAGACCGGAAAACCTATAGAGATCCCGGATTTTACGTCAAATATGCCAGAAACTGTAAGGAGGCTTTTACAGGAGCACGGCATACCAGACAAAGTAAAAATCTTTTTAGAGAAGCAGAATACGACCGTAGAAGCTCCGGCTGGTTATCGTTATGTGATGAAGTTGCACCACCTCTCTGAGAGCAAATTATCGGGGAGAGGTACAGGCGGGTATAGTTCCGAAGAAGTTCCTGTTAAAGGGGGCTTTACGGGAGCCAAACGGATCGGGATGCTGGAGATGCTTGGTCTATTAGCTCATGGGGCGTATCATACAGCAAGAGATGCCCGTGTTGTTCGTGGGCAGAAGAACGAGGACTATTGGACACGAGTCAAGCTTGGGTATGACATACCTTCCATCCAGGAAGTACCCTTTGTTTATGATAAGTTTATGAATCAGCTTATCGCTTCCGGTTTGTATCCTAAAGAGAAGGCCGGAACGATTGGTCTCTTTGCATTAACAAATAAAGATATTCGGGATTTAACCGGTGACCGTACTATAAAAAATGCTGGTGTCATAGAATTAAGCGGCGGTGGTATTAAAGTTTCAGAGGGTGGATTCTTCGATCCTAAAATAACCGGTGGATTGAACGGACGGTTCTGGTCGGTAATTCCATTGGCAGAGCCAATGCCCAATCCTATGGCAGAGCCAGTATTAAGGACTCTACTTGGTCTGACTCAAAAGCAATATCACGAAGTAATTGCCGGAGAGCGTGAGCTTCCCGGTTATGGGAAAGGCACAGAGGCGTTAAAGAATGCCCTGGCCGATATCGATCTCGATAAACAGATACAGCGTGAGGAAGAGAATCTGACCCGGCTCAAGGGTAATAGTTACGATCAAGCTCTTCGCAGGTTAAAGATACTCAAGGCATTTAAGACATTTAATAAGAGACCAGAAGATTTGATTTGGGATCGCGTTCCTGTTATCCCACCGGTTTTTCGTCCCGCCGGTATGCTCAGCACTGGAAATGTGCCTTTAGTATCTGATTTGAATTTTTTATATAAAGATCTTTATGAGGTAAACGAGGCCCTTTCGGAGCTAAAGAAGGCCAAGATTGATGATCCGTCTGATCGACGTTTATTGTATGCTGCTTTACAGGCAGTAGTAGGTCTTGGCGAGCCTGTTCATCCTAAGCTCAAAGCCCAGAACATAAAAGGTGCATTGAAACAGATCATTGGTAGCTCACCAAAATTTGGCGTTGTCCAGAAGAAGCTTCTTGGAGCTCAGGTTGATCTGGTTGGTCGTGCAACGATTATTCCTAATCCAAATTTGGATTTGGATGAAGTTGCCATTCCTGAAGAGGCTGCTTGGGAAATTTATAAACCGTTTATTATCAGAGGATTGATTCGTAAAGGCGCTACGCCAACTCAAGCAATTGAGGCTCTTGAGAAGAAAACGGATAAAGCAAAGGATATTCTCCTGCAGGAGATGAATAATCGTCCTGTGATCATTTCTCGTGCTCCGGTATTACATAAATATGGAATCCTCGCGGCATGGCCGAAATTGACTAAGAATAAGGTTATGGAAATCCATCCATTCCTTGTGACCGGTTTTGGGGCCGATTTTGACGGGGATGCCATGCAATTCCATGTTCCTGTGGATCCGGCTGCTGTTAAGGAAGCCATTGATAAGCTTCTTCCATCAAAGAACGTGATATCCTTCCAACGATTTCAGGCACATGCCGTTCCGACGATGGAATATGCCCTTGGTTTGCATTATCTGTCCTCTCGTAAAGCCAAAGGTGATCCAGTTGTATTTAAGAATAGGCATGAGCTTTTGGAAGCTCTTCGTTCTGGTAAGATAACTCCGGATCAAGCTGTTATTCTTGAGGAAAAGTAAGCTATAATTAAATAAGCATAAACCGGCATTTATCAATCGAATTTGTATTTAGCTATGAACGATGATTCTCTCATAAAAATTGCTGGTATTCTTAATACTCTCAGTACAATATGGGCAAAGGCGGGTCCTTATACTAAATACCCTTTGCAAGTGGTCCTGTGGCCGGTAACAAAGCCTACTCCTACCGGAAGGACTTTTTATTTAGGGAAGACAGCGCTTCTTGGTCTATTGGCTTTAGGTGGTTATCACGGGTATAAGAATATTCAAAGTGCTTTGCAGGATTACGCAAAAGCCGAGAAGATACCTATTCCTGATTTGGCAAAAACAATAGATACTTACACCAAATATAGGCAGGCCGTCTCTGAATTGTATCCGATGTTAAATCCTGCCTTAGGTGCAATTGTTGGAGGGATTGGCGGGTTAGCAACGGCGGAACTCATGGATAAAAGTCCAACAGCGGGCCTCATCATTGGTGCATTATTAGGTGGTGGTTTAGGTCAATATTTGAATACACGTTCACCAATGCAGCAACAGGCTCCTGCACAGGTGTCCGGTAAGTAATTCTTGGCGGAGAGAGAAGAATGCGTTCCAGGACTTTGAGGCGACGCATTGTTGGCGGGATAGCAAGCAGGATAATTTTGTTTATAATATATTTGTTGTTGAGTGGTTTCCTTACATCGATTGGTTTGGGGGGATTAACTCCAATATTAGTATTTCTTGGTTTGAGGTGAGAACATGTACAACAGAGAAATTAAAAAACAACTCATTAAAGAAGCCCTGTACAGAATGATGACAAAGAATGCTTATACACCACCAGCTCCTGTACCGGCTCCGGGTGGAGCGCCTCCGGGTGGTAATATTGATCCAAATATGTTGATGAGTATGATTGGTGGCGGAGCTCCCGGAGGTGACATGGGAGCTGCAGGTGGTGCAGGCGGTGGAATGCCTGGTGCTCCCCCGGATATGGGAATGGGTGGGGCAGGGATGGATATGGGAATGATGGGTGGTGCCGGAATGGATACAGGAGCCGGTATGCCTCCTACTGATATGGCAGGTATAGAGCCAGGACCTGGACCCGGTGAAGCGGGTGCAGATAGCAGTACACAAATTCGTTCTGCTCTTGCAATCCTTAAGGAAGGAATTAAGCAGCTTGAGCGTGCTGTTGAAAGTCTTGCCGGTGGAAAAACGGCCAGCTATATCCAGCGGCCACAACAGGTTGATCCAATTCAGAATCTTGTGATGTATCTGAATTCTTTGGATTGAGGATTCAAATTTAACAAATTTGTTGTATGCTTAATTCCGCTCGGCGGGTTTATCTCGCGGAGCGGATTATTTTTTTAATACATATTTAAATTGTAGCTTATTATACGGCATTAAAATATGATGGAAATTATCCCAACTGATCGTCGATCAGTTGGGATAATGCTTTATTCCACTTTTTTAACTATGGTGATAAGTTTGGCGTAAATTGGCTTAGGAGAAACACTTATGGACAGATTGGAGGTACGGTTTATGGGTAACGAAGAATCTCTTTCGGCAGTTTTTAAATCAGCGACTTTTAAGCTAATTTGTTTTAATTGCGGTGCGGAACTTGAGTGGGTTATGCTTACTACAGATACAGTTAAAATTAAGCCATGTCGTAGATGCCAAGATCAACTATTGACATGGGCAAGAAAAGAGGGAGCGGAATGCGAGGCACGACGGATACGTGAGATCGGTTTAAATGGACTGTCAACGACATGATCTGTAACCGAAGGAGTTGCATATGTCCTACTATGCCGAGTTGGAATTTAAAGTGAAGAACAGAGAAAAGTTTTTAGAGATCTTAAGAAAGAAATGGGACTTTAGTGGGATTCCCGATTCTGATCAAGAAGTGTGGTATCTTCCTTTAACTAATAAAAATAATCGTACTTCTATTTTACTTATGTTGCACAAGGATGGCACTGTGACCTACGACGTAAGTCGCCTTAATGAACAGCATCAGGTGGAGGAAGAATTACTCGCTACTGTACAGGATTACATTTTGGATTCCGTTCAGCAGATAGCTGCGGAGTCGGGAATGGCGATAACAGGAATGACACAATATGAGGATGGGAAAATGGAAATTTTACTGGAGGACTACGCATGAGACAGGTTAAGATCATCATACATCCTGACGGTAAAATTGAAATTAGCACTGATGGCTATATAGGTACTGCCTGCCTGGAGCGTACTAAAGAGATTTTAGAAGCGCTGGGCGATACAGTCACCAAGATCGACAAACCAGAGATGTATCTGGATTCGACCGTGCAACAGGAGGAACGAAATGACCAGTCTTGTTGAGAGGATTTATACACTAATTAAGGCAGGATATTCAGGAATCTGGGTAGAAGCCCCAGATGCTGTTGAAATCGGGATCAAGCTGCGACAGGCAAGGGAGCAATTCGAGTCTCCTGTCGAATTCCTATTTTGGGATGCGGTAGATGGTTGGAAATCTTCTATTGAACCTTCTAGAAATCCGCCATCGAAGCCTCCTATTCTCCAATTTCATGAACAACCTCCGAGAACCAAGGTTGTGCATGTTTTAGTCCATTTCCATAGGTTTCTTAATGCACCGGATATCGTTTGTCGGCTATTACATTACATGCGTATTGGAGAACAGATTGGAAGTAGTTACATTATCATTGTTCCGAGTGGAGTAAAACCACCGGCAGAACTAGAGCACAGATTGCATATGATGCAGGATGCTCTACCAACGATTGAAGTCCTGAAGGATCGTGCAAGATCTATAGCAGTTAGTTCGGGATTGGAGGAAATTACTGATGATTCCTGTTTAGCTGCCGCTCAAGCAGCGGTTGGTTTAACAATGTATGAGGCTGAGAGCGCCTTTGCGCTCAGTCTTGTCGAGCACAAGGCCCTCGTACCAAAGAAAATCCTCGAAGTAAAATCCGATCTGATCAAATCTTCAGGATTTATGGATATTTATTATGATGGTCCAGATTTCTCCTCCATTGGAGGCCTAGATCATGTTAAGCAATTTACAAAGAAATGTCTCACAAAGAATGACGCAATCGCAAGGCCTAGGGGTGTGTTACTCTTAGGCGTTCCTGGAGCTGGCAAAAGTGCTCTTTGTCGTGCCGTCGGTGTCGAAACGGGAAGACCCGTCTTATCGGTTAATATTGGATCACTCTATGGTTCTCTCGTAGGCCAAACCGAGCAGAATGTTCGGAGGATGCTCAATCTTGTAGATTCCATCGCTCCTTGTATTCTGTTTTTGGATGAAGTTGAAAAGGCATTGAGTGGCTTACAATCCAGCGGCAAAACGGATAGCGGTGTCTCGGCCCGTGTTTTCGGAACGCTGTTAACATGGTTAAATGACCATGAGACAGATGTTTATACGATGGTAACTTGTAATGACATTTCTAAATTACCTCCTGAGTTTTCGCGTGCTGAGCGCTTCGACGTCTTGTTCTTTTTCGATTTGCCAACAGAAAAAGAGCGAGCACGGATTTGGGAAATCTATCTGAAACAGTATCAACTCGAATTATTACCCGATTTCAGTAAATGCGTTACCCGTTCGGATTCTTGGACGGGAGCAGAAATTAAGACTTGTTGCAGATTAGCAAGAATGCTTGGAATAGATGTTCTTAAGGCTATGGATCTAATTATTCCCGTTGCAGAAACCATGCAGGATAGTTTAAATAATCTTAGAGGCTGGGCGACAGGACGTTGCTTGGACGCTTCATTCCCAGTAGTCTATGATAGCAGGAAGCGAGAAACGGATGACTTATTGAATAGGAGGGTCGATCTTGTCTCATAGGATTTTGATACAAGGAGATCGCATTCATGTTATCGGTGACGACCCAACTAAATTTGCACAGTTGGGTCAAACTATTTCAGCAGGTCGTTTTGCCGACGTGCATCCCGTTTGCGAGAATGATCAGATGTATTGGATTGTGACTAAGGATGGTTATATTCATGGGAAGTTTAGCACCAGGGAAGAAGCACTTACTTTTGAATTGGAGCTCGCGGAAAAATGGCACAGAACGTTCTATTGACTCATCTTGGTGTGAGGATTCAGTTTAAATGGATTGGCATGCGGCGTCAGGTCAACTATAGTGCTATCCAGGACTTTGTGCAGACGCATGCCGTTTCTGATCCGTCTGTCTTAATTGTTGAGAAGCAAATACTTCCAACAGACAATTCTGCTTATAAAGGAGTTGTGAAGGTTAGGAATAGCATTCGTCGGGATTGGCTTAAGTTGAGCCTTCCTTGTATGGACTATGGTGTCCGACTGATAAGAAAGGAGGATAACGAAAAGTTTCAAAGTATTATGCAGAACCACCATAAGGCATTCATTGAAGCCGTTGCAGCTTTGGATGCCGAGTGGGGAAATATCAAGGAAGAGATGCGTAATAAGCTCGGAGATCTCTTCAGGGAAGAGGATTATATTATCGTTCCCAGTGAAGTTATGAGATTCTACTGGGAATATGTTAATATGACTTTGCCAGATTCATTAAAGGAGGAAGTGTATAAACAGGAATTGGAAAAGTTCAGGGAAAAAGCCGATGCGACGTTGGCTCTTATTCGATTGAGTTTTGTTGAAGAGTTTTCCAATCTCGTTAATAACCTCATGGATCGTCTATCGACAGATCCTAATACGGGAAAGGTAAAACGATTCAAGAAAGCTACGGTCGATAATCTTAAAGAATTCCTACAGCGATTTAAGGAACTCAACTGCACGGAAGACGAGCAGTTGACCGAGTTATTTGCCAAGGCGGAGCAGGTCATTTCTGGCGTTTCAGCGGATATGCTCCGTGAGGATGCTGCTGTAAGAGATCAGGTTCGAGCCGAATTCGGCAAGATACTTGATACTGTTACAGACATAAATCACGTCATTGCTGCCGATGCAGCAAGAAAAGTCTGGATGTAACTATCATTCCCTGGGTCGCGTCCAGCAAATTAATTGCTGGATTTTTTTATTGGAGTATTCAATTATGCAACTCAAATTAAAGTTATACGATAAGAACTCGAATCTAGTACGTACATTAACTCTAGATTCTGGTGCATTAGTAATAGAGTTAAAGCCTACGGACGGAGAATACTCTCCAGTAGCGTTTATTCGGGAAATAAATCCTATCAGCTATATTATCCAGACAGTTGTCGATCCGGAATTTGAGAACGCGATCAAGGAGTTCGGACTAAATCTCCATGTAAAAATTGATCGAATTTCCGCGGACATTCCGGATATTTCTATTCCTTCACCGGAATCGCATGGATCAGGAGGAAAAGATGGTTGATGTTAGTATCAGTACCGAGAAGGATTCGCTTTCTTGTGCGATACTCACAGAAGGCGATGCTGTTCGTTTGCATTTTATCATACATTTTGATAGCGCTTCACAGGAGGAGCTAAAATGGACGGATGAGCTTATCTCGCTTGCATGTTTTAAAGAATACTCTAAATTATCACATCCAATCGTTTTCGAAAACGAGAATGCATTTCTGGTCTGGTTTGATGCTAACGAGAAGGAATCTCGTTTTCCTTGGATAAGGCTACCGATATATTGTAAAAATCCTGGCAGAGGGCCATATCTTTACATTGAAGGAGACCCCAATCGCGTTGCCCTGGCAATGAAAGAATTGGAAGATGCACTCGTCGGCTATGCTTACGCCGATATTTGTGCCCTTTGTGCGAAAATCTTTCAAGTGGATTATTCATCATTGACAAAAAAACAACGAGAGACGTATCGTAAGAAGTGCAAGCAGTATATTATTTCCAGATTCAGTAGCATTAGGGATGGTTTATCCGGGAGAAAGTTTCAGTATCATATTGTTGTTCGTGTCTCTGATCAGCAGAAAGCCCTAACGTTAACAAGGTTGAATTCCAATTCCAGCGGCCCTTTGAACTATTGCATCAATGTTGCCTTAAAGGATCTTGATCGGGCTGTTGCTCGATTGCAAGAAATTGGTGTTATCTCAGAAGACAACGCAAAGAGAATTATTCCCGCAATAGCTTCAGAAATTAATAAATTCCTCAATTCATCAGCAAGCTGGTCGGCTTTACTTGCTTGAACCGTGAACCACAGGGACGAGATCGGCACTAAGCCGGTCTTTTTGTGTTGGACCTTTTTCATAGAAAGGAATTGCAAACATGCTAGTACTTTCAAGGAAGGCTCAGGAGAAGATCATTATCGATTGCAATGGTACAAAGATTACGGTCACTGTTGTGTACATTAAAGGTAGTGTTGTTCGTCTGGGTATTGAAGCACCGTCTCATGTCAAGGTAAATAGGGAAGAGATGTGCCATGGCTTTGAGTCTAAAGACAGCGACCAGCCGACGAGGAAGGAAAAAGCAAACTGAGTATTGTATTCAGATCGGAGATTTTCAGGTCAGGGCAACGCAGCTTAGAGGTGTCGGGCCTGAAAATACGCTTTATGTCTCTCGATATCTCACGACAGTAACCTATTCGGATTTAGCTTCAGTTATAACGTATATCTATGGCTACAAAAATATAGCAGAAGCGATGATTGGAATCCTAGAGGATATCCTGGAGGCTCATACATCGCCAATTGCATATTTACAGCGACAGCTCCAGGCTCCTGGATGTCCTCATAAGGCTCGTGCCTATGTACAGATCGATTATATCGAGTCGCGCTACTCCGTAATCAGGTATGCACGTTCTTGTGGCGGTTTTCTCAAAAAAGCTGTTAACTATGAAAATCCCGATAAATGGAATGCTATCAAAGAGGAAATTAAATCGCTTTTTGATTATGACATGCAGCCCAGCGTATGGGTACCCAGTGGAAGTCGTAGCCATTTAACCCCCGGCGTTTGTTTCTCAGAAAAGGAGAGCATGATGACCTCCGTGGAAACTTGGACGATTCCGGAATTTGTCAAGTATGATGTACTATCGGCGAGCGATCTCTTCGCCGGATGCGAACATGTTTACGATCAGGTTTGTAGCCGTCTATTAGAGACCGGTATTCCCTTGTATGCTTGGGTCGTTCCCTTATCCCAGCTTAGAAAAATACTCGTCGAATTGCGTTGCGAAAATGCTGCTACCGTTTTGGGTCGAATTAATGCGATCTGCAAATTATTCTCAGACCTTGGTCGATCTGGTTTTGACATCTCGAACATTTGCGTCGATTTTGCAAGATAAACTATTCTGAATCTGTCGCGGTCCGGCGGTAGCTCAACGGTAAGAGCGGCGGCCTTATAAGCCGTAGGTTGAGGGTTCAATTCCCTCCCGCCGGACTTTTTGTTTTTATATATGATGGGAAATTAGGATCGGAGGTCGGTGTATGAGCAAGTCAAGTATTGAGAAGCCAACCCAGATTTCTGGTTATTGCGGTATGTTTAATTACGATGGGATAACTTTTTCTGTTCAATCCAAAGAAAGACTTATTGTGGATAAGGATTATATTTTAAAGAAAATTAATGATGTTGGTGTTGCGGTGCCTTTGGAATTCACCGGAGAAATTTGTGTTTTCACTTCTTTTCCTCGTGTTAAGGAGCAGCGAATTCTATTCTTTTCTAATGGCGAGCTCCTACATAGTGTCACGCTTACTTTTGCATCACGCTCTTCGAGTCAATCAGAAACTGCTAATGGAGGCTAAAATATGGGTCAGAAACACTTCGTCATACAGCTTCCTATCCATATAACACAATTTAATTTCTTGTCCTTTCTACCCGTTTCGACTCCTTATCGAATAAAGACGAGCAAAGTCACGCTCAGTTATCCTTTATCTAATTCGCTGGGACTTGACTGGCGATGTGATGTCTCTTTTCCTTCTTATGAAGGTGCTGCCCTTATTAATATTGATTTGGATACGTCTTCAGATGACTCCTTATGTCGTGTCGAATTCTTGAAAATCGTTCGTAAGATTTTGCTCGCGGCGCTTGCTCTGGATGTAGAGTACGTCAATTTAAACGGTAAATTATTTCGTGTTCCCGAATGCTTTACACTTTCTCTTTCTGATAGGAAAGATCCAGAAAATATTAATTTATCGTTTAGCTCCACATATGACAAATTGATGTACATGTTTAATTTGCTCACTGGAGTGGACCCTAGTCTTGTTGACATAAAGCCTTATTTAGAATATCGCGTGCCTTTGCGTACTGGACGTTTAATGGAGGATAAATACGAACATCTTCTTCCACAGATGAGAGTTTGTTTGTATTCTCCGCTTAATGGTAAATCGCGATGCGATATTCGTATCCCGGTTCTTTCAGAGCAGAATATTTTGGATTCTATGCTAACTAAAGTATTAGGGACAGCGATGTTATGTGGAATAACTGATCTAAATTTTGATAATGATTTGCAAACACACCATATTTGCGATGTTATTTATTTCTCTGCATTGAACATTTGACTTTGTCCAAACGAACCAACGATCCAGAAGGAGACATCCGATGCTTCAGAAGTTTTTCTCTTACGTTCCTCGTAGTGGCTCCCGTGTCATTTCCTTCAAGTTTAACGATTATGTTGCCATTAGCGGGATCCGCGCCGGTACTGTTGTTGCCGGTAATCTGGCTGTGCTCCAGTTCTATACGGCTGTTCCTGGAGAACATTACTGCCGATACGAAGCACATCGCCTATGTGAAGAGATCATCGATCTCGTTGGAGGCTTAGCTGAGGATGACGGAGGGACCATCACATTAGCGGTTCCATCGCATAAAGGATGGGATGTTTGCACCATCGTCGATGGGTTGCTGCCGTTAACTCCTTGCGAGCGGCTTTCAATGCGTCGGCAGCTCTGGTTGCAGGGTCTGGCAAAGCTGACTGGCTTGGAGGATTATGCACCAGTCGAGGTTAAGCCTCAGATTATTCGAGTTTTGCCTGGATGGCGATACAATAAAGAGCTAGGAAAGGACATTCCGGCAATTTGTATCGTCTTGGAAGACGATTATCAGAAGCACTTGCGGCTCGAACTGAATGCTCCTTACGTTATATTTATCACGGATAAGGGTTGGCCGATCAGTGCTGTATACAAAGATAATGTTATTGTGGACAGCCCTTATTATAAGGATTACTTCTTGGATATCACTGAGCCCAAGGCTGTTAAAATGGCTTTGGAAACTATTAATCATTATCGATTGCCAGCAACTCTAGTCGATGATAACTACGATATATGTGTTGAGTTATCTGGTATTACGTTAGCCAAGGCCGATGACACTATTTCTCTTCAGATTTACCGTGGCCAGGATGCTGACGTAGACTCCGTTTTCGATAAGCTTATCCCATTAGCCGCTTCAGTTAATTGTCATGCCGATCTGCCATCATGGGCGGGTTGGGAACATCGACATCAGATTCCACAGTATATCTGCTAAAATCGATGAAGGATGGAGTCGTGACCACGTGGGTGCAATGCTCACGTGGTCACATTTGGTTTAAACCCATTTTTCATGCTGATAAGGAATGCGGTATATGATCAGGTCAACAAAAGAAGCTTATTCTGTTAATGTGACCATCCCGGTCAAGATACGGGTTAAAAGACTTCCATGTGAAGGCCAATATACGCTGGAGTACCTGCGAGTACGAATTGGGAAATTTATTTTAAAAATTGAGGCTATGGTAGATCCTGATCCGGTCTCATCAAGAAGCTGGAGCAATATATGTAGGATGGTTTGCTTTCACAGTAAATATATACTTGGTGACAAGCATGATTTTGCCAAACCAAACGATTTTCTTGATTGGCTCGATGCTAATGATTCGAAGTATTTTTTAGTAAAGGAGCTCTACATCTATAACCACAGTGGATTGGCTATAAGTACGGGTCCCTTTAGCGATCCTTGGGATTCCGGTCAGGTTGGCTGGATCTATGTTGATTTGCGAGAGGTGTGTAAGGAATTGTTCGGTACATTCTCAGAGGAAACTTTTGAGAACAACCGGGCTAAGATTGTTGAACAAGCTAAGAAATGCATTCGAGGTGAAGTTGAAGAATACGATATGTACTTGCAAGGAGAGGTATATGGCTATTCGATAGATTGCTACAAAAGCATGAATGGTACTCGTAAGAGGTACGAAAAAGGCTTTGACAGTTGTTTTGGATTCTACGGAAGGGATTATTTTAGGCAGGAGCTTTACTCTGCCGTCTGTTATACTATTAAACAATTATTATCCTGTAATGAAGAGGATGCTCGCAGAATCTGCGATCTTATCGCTGATGAGTCGGATTATATGCGTCGTCCCCGGGTCCAGAACAGAAGAAAAGAAAATGCTTCAGCAGAATCCGCAGCAGCTACTTCGTATGAGATTCAAGTGTGCCGTTTTGTTCTGGCTTCGGATGTATTTAAAAATTATCGCGACATCTTGGATCTTATTAGCGAGCTCAACTGGTTTACATGGGGTGATGCTGATAAGACACTGGTACTTGTGTCTGATGTCTATGATCATCTGGATGAATTTGCATCTTATGAGGCTCAGCGTAACCCCGAATTGGGTAAGCGCGTACGAGAATTCTTGAATGAAGTCCTTTTGGATCTATGTTCTATTGACGGGCTTTGCATCGATTTTGAAAATTAATTGACAAGGAAATCACAAATGAGCCAGCAACTTCCACAGCAAGCTATTTATAAGGCTGTATCGCTTTCCGATCTAATCGATGCCCATCCGGATGTAAATGATGTCATCCGGCATATGGACATATATAAATGGATAGATGTTAGAACCCTGGTGCCTGCCTCGCAGCTTTACGATGCACTAGAACAATTTGCAATTTCGGCAGCCGAGGATGATCCGGAGTTGAGCGAAAAGATTTATAGTTTTCTGGATCACGGATTATTGAAGTTGCTTCCGATTAAAGATCTACATATCGATTTGGATAGTTAATTCGATTTCTATTAAATTGTCTCTTTGAAGTCAGAGGAACCCAAGCGGGCAAGCATTGCCTGCTTGGGTTTCCTCTTTGTTACTTGTAGCTGAGGGATAATCATGACAAATTTGCAGGAATTCTTTCAAGAGAGAATCGTTCAACATGAACCTTGTCCTAGCGTCGGTTTCCTTACGGAGTTGAGGCAATGTCTAATTGAGATTCATAACGCAGTTTTTGCTTTAGATTTCCTACTTAAAAATAGACCGGATATTAATAAGGATGCTTTTATTTTTGGAAACGATCTTTACGAATTGCGTAAACATTTAAATATCTTATGGTCGGAATTCGTATTGATAGCCAATCAGCTTTCTGATTTCTCTCGGGCTGTCTGTTTTATTTCTCTTGAAGAACAGGCTAATTCAGGCGAATTAACCGCTCGTTTTGATTTAAATGACATAGTCGAATACATTAATTACGTACCAAGGATAGATCCAACTTTTTGTGAAGTTGTTCTAATACTGGATCGGGCTGAGACAATCATTGAGTTATGTAATTCTTATTGGGAACCATACATTCATACAAACACATACAATGAATTTTTACAATCTGTCGGGGCTATGATCGGGTTTAGCACTACCTTGCTCCGGCGTTCGCTGAATAATCTAGCTATCTATCGTAAAGCCATCCTATTACGAGATTTGCTATTAGCTATCTTCGATCTGCCAAATCCAACAACGGAAATGGATCTCGGGTTTGTTGCACAACCGGGTGTCTTTCAAGGAATCGAGTCTAATTATGAATTAATGTTATCTTTAGTTAGCAGCTTGATGACGATGAATGACGACGAGATCATAGGTTTGCATAAGCTCTTTTATGAGTCGGTTCAGGATGATGTAGCTTCCTCGTCATCTACGTCGGTCCTTTGCGGCCTTCTGATTCTTTTATGGGGATTAAAGACTGGCGTTCAGAAAGGTATTTATTCTAAATCAATCATAAAATACTTTCTGGAGGTCTGCAAAGAACACTTGAGTGCTGAGACATATAAAGTATTGGTCGAACACTCAAAACTTGAGGACATTAAAGCTTTACCCGAACCTATTGACATCAAAAGGCATGTCAACAATCTTTATTTCGATCTGGTTGAGAATCTGGGTGATTCGATGCCGGATGCTGTAAAAGATTTAGCAGCTACAGTAAAGTCGATCAAGTCTATTCCAATTAAACGAGTTAGATCACGTTCCAAACAATCCAGATCATCAAAAGGCAAGAAATAGCCTGGAAATTTAGGAGATCTGCACATGGACCCCATTCAATCTTTGGCACATATTTACGAATTGGTTTCTTCTAATTTTGCTTTATACTGGGCATTACATGTCAACGAGTTCCGAGACGGAGCCATATTCACATTAACTTACAGTCTCGTTTTGGTCCCGATGGCTGCACTCTTTATCTATGCAATCTATCACGATGATGTAAAATGCAGATGGGCTACGGTATTGGATAAAACCCTCCAAGTGACCGCTTTCGGCGGTCTCTTTGTTATCACACCGTTGTTACTGATTTTGCTCTTAATAACGCCTGGAACGCAGCAGGCATTGCATCTTTTGGATGCAAATGCAAATATTAAATACGATGTTCAGTTAAAATCGACTGAGCTTATTGAAAAGCTACCTGACTCCGTTTCCCTAGCCGATAAATATCTCTATCTGCAGGCAGATATTTTAAGAGGCGGTTTTATTTGTGGGGCTATCATACCGCTTGTACTGATAGGATTTGCAGCTTTTTTAGCGGCTTGCTGGCATTCTGATTTACCAGAGAGGGAGAAACCTCATCTTTTAATCAGATTGGCGACTATAGCTACAATATTCTATGTAATTATGCTAATTTGTTTGTTGGGTGTCTTGTTCTTTCCTTCTACAAAGACATTAATTCTTTTGCATCTTTATGGGAGCTGAGAGATGGATATGAACAGAATGTTAGCTACGCTTGAGAATCTGGGGCAGTTTATTATTCGTAGCGATGCTTCTTATCTCGGATTCTCACAATCCGAATTGGATAAGCTGCTTTCTGTTCGTATAAAGGATGATTTAGTTCTTTTGAATTACACCGCCGCGGCACAATACGCAAATTCCTGGACCGATCCTCTGCGTATGTGCCGCGGCATTATTTTTAATACGAAAGGGGAATTAGTTTCTTTTCCCTTTCACAAATTTTTCAACATTAACGAGCACCCCGAGACGGCTTATAGTAATATTGCCAAATGGCATATTCGTAGTGCCACGGAAAAGATCGATGGTGTTTTAATTCAGCTATTTCAATATAATGGTGATTTGATCTGGGCGTCCCGACATAATTTATGGACGCCTCCTGCGGAATTGGCTCGTTCTATTGCTGGAGAGGCCATTCATGATCTTATCAAAAGGATACCAGCTTCCCGATGGACCTTCATGCTGGAGCTCGTTCATGATCAGATTTGGCAGCCAGGAATGGTTCCTCCAAAAGGCGAAGTGGCTTTGTATCCACTGGCAATTAGGAATCTGGATACTTTAGAGCTTATTCCTGCCGTAGAGATCTGGTATGCAGTCCCTCCTCCCTTTAAGCTTCCTAAGCAACACTATATTGTTCGATCCATAGATCGTGCTCTAGAAGTCGTCCTACAAACAGAGACTCCGGATTGGGAAGGCTTGGTTTTGCAAGGTACAGACAATGATGGTAATAATCTTGTAAAGATTAAATCTCCTTTGTATCTCAAGCGGTTGGCATTGGTTAAAGGATTATCATCAAAGCGTCTCATGCAGATCTATGAGCATGGAGGTTGGTCTTCCGTTGCAGAATTGACGAATGGCATTGAGGAAATTATATTAAACACGAACCTGGGTATTATTTTACAGGCCCTTAGAAACACGGAGAAGGATGTCGTAAGGCAAGCCAAGGAGTATGCAGAACTACCAGCAAATCGGATTCAGGAGATACCCTTCGAATGGAGATGGTGTATCGGTTATAAAGATAAGCCGGAAAAATTCGAGCAGGCTATTCGAAGAACGGTGATACGTCTTGTCGAGAGTAGTCATACGACCCAGATGACCTTTGATATTAATTGAATTTTCCAAGGACAAGAGAAAGGAAGGCAATGGCTAGCGACAGAAAGAATTCAATCACCTTTGGAAGTGCTCGTGATGGAATCGAAGTGACGGTGACAACTGATGGAATTGTCGTTACCGGCTGGTTTGATTCCATTGTAAGCATGGGAGAAGGGAGGTTGACATGGAATGATCTATTTAAGTTAGCACCCAAGTCAGCGTTTAGGAAGGTCAAGTCGGCGTTGAACAAGCGGTTCCAGGATTCCGAGAATAAATGAGGAAAAAGCCATGCAAACTATTAGACCCGTTCAACCTGCAAGAGTCGAGAATGGTGTTCTTCAATACCTGGATATTGAGGCAAGTCCACCTGAGTGGAAGGATAAGCTGTGCCCATATCACGGAAATGGATCTCGGGTTTGTTGCACAACCGATTGTGCATTATTCTGGTATGCAAGTTCGAATAGCGTTATGCTGATGTGTGCCCATACGATAATTGCACTTCATGAGCATGTTGCAATCGATCATCATGCTATGGATAGTGCGGTAAGTTAATTCTGATTAAAGAGGATTATTTAACGCTTCAGGTGCAAGAGAAGTGATTTTTCGGTTGGGTTTGGGCCCTCGGAGGAATGTTCTTCCGAGGGCCCTTTTGTTTCTGGAAAGGAGAGCTCAAAATGATGACGATCGGTCTTTCTGCGACAAAGGTTAGCCTTTCTGACAAGCTTGTTGCGATTGTTTCCGAAGTAGGTGTAATTCCGTTTAAGGAACGTGTTTTTTACAATTCACCTTCAACGAAGCTTTACTACAGGCCTTCGGCTATTGTGACGTTGCTTTACTACGGGGATCCGATTAATCGTGGTTCCTATGAACTTCTTTATTCAGCATTCTATACTGATAGTGCCATTAAGCCCGAAGAAGATAGCTGTGCAACAGTCGATATTTGGAATGCTATTGGGTGTGTGCTTGAGGAGTTACAGTTGGCTCATGACGATCCGGCTGAATTTTTAAAGCTCGTTCTGGACAGGGATGATCTTACCTCGGCTCAAATTACTGCCATTGATTACCTGCGAACCTGTGCGCAGAATCATTGGCCGCGGATCAAGGTCGAGCTTGAACGGAATTTACCTGCTTTATGCAAGGTGCAGCACGAGGGCTTTCTTGATGCTTTATTGATCATCTTCCCTGAGAAAGAAGAAGAGATTCTGGAAGAGGCCAGGAAAGCTTCGTCGTCGGCAACTTCCTGAGCGTTTTCGACTATAATTGACTAGGGTTCCTCATTTTTGTCATCGCTAATACAGTTATCGGAAGCAAGATATTCAATAAAGATGCTTCTGAGTAGATTGTCTTATTATGTACGAAATAAGATCCGTGGAAAATCTGGAGGATTTTCTTGCCGGATCGAAGCTATTATACGATAATTACCTCTCTGCCGGTCTCATCAATAAGAATAGCTTCGGTTTGTATATAAGCCCATATCATACATTGCCTGTCACGGCAATGTATCTTTGTATCAAGGACAAGCCTCTTTATACGGCATCTCTCGTCCGTTCCACTAAGGAATATGGACTTCCTTCGCAGGAGGATTTCCCTGAAATCCGAGAGCATATTAGTAATAGCCTTTGCTGTGAAATTACTTGTCTGGCTGGAAAGAACGATTTCCGTGCTTTGAATAATCTTTTCAGTTATCTTGCCGATCTTCTCTCTTATTTCGAATATTATTTACTGGTTTGTCATCCCAGGCATGCCGGTTATTATGAACGAAAGTATCAGGCACAACGGTTAAGCGGTATTAGGAACATTCATCGTGTGCAAGGCAACCCAGGTGTTCTGCTCAAAATAAGTAAATCATTTCGATCTTTTTCCGATGAGCCATTATTTCCGGAGCCTTACTGGTTTCCTGAGAAGCTTACCACGCAGATTAAGGAGCTTTCTGAACTTATTTCTAGGATAGGTTAGGCATTTCAGGAGAGGAGGAAAAACAATGTTTTGGATGATCATGTTTTGGATTGTTTCGGCTAGCTTTGCCATCTATATTGTGTTAGATCAGCGTAAGAAGAGGAAAATCGTTGATCAGCTTTGCGACCAGGCTGACGAGTTGGAGACAGCATTACGGGATAAGCTTCAAACAGCCACCAGCAAGGAAGCTTTGCATTTAACCCTACAGGCAATGTACTTTTCTGGCTGTGTTAATGCAATCATGGCCGCCTTCGAGCACCATTTTAAGGCTGGAAGGATTCCTTCTTATTCCGAGCATGTTGCAAACAGTACCTTGGAGATTATGAGAACGATCGTGAAACCAGATGTAGGGAACAATTAAAATAACGATAAAAGCTCGGCATTAATATTGTGAGGAAGCAACGGTGCTTCCGAGGGGTGACCACGACCCCTATCAAAACGAATGTGAGGTTGCTTTCCCTTGTGGTGAGGGAGAGCAAAGCATAGGAGGTTCCTTATGTCTAAGTGGGAAAAATTATTAGCTTTGGTGCGGGAAGGGAAAATTCCCGCTACGTGGCTAGATCAGCCTAAGGAAGAGATCGTGAGCGAGGCCAGTTTTATAAGGCCAAATAGGACGGAGCAGTTAGTTTGGTTTGAGGTCATCACGGATGGCAGCTCCGGCCCC
>Ga0209409_1001586_pt1 | contig 19005 bp, 21 predicted proteins | sample AD_JPNMR1_MetaG_FD_184424 | JGI IMG/M metagenome (GOLD analysis project Ga0209409, IMG submission 184424) | Active sludge microbial communities of municipal wastewater-treating anaerobic digesters from Japan - AD_JPNMR1_MetaG (SPAdes) (version 2) | ecosystem: Engineered > Bioreactor > Anaerobic...
TCAAGTGCATAAAAAGAGAGTTAAACTTTCAGTTCCCTCTTCATAGGGATTTGGGCTGCAGCCCCCCCAATTTCCTTATAAAATAAATAAGTTTGCAAACTTTTTCCACATAAAAAATCCGAAAATGACCTGATTGCTATAAACCCCCTTTCATTTTCGAAATACCTTCAGACATCCCGTCTTTAAAATAAAACGCCTTATCTCGTCCATACAAGGCGGACTTTTTATCCATAGCCTTAATCCGCCAAAGGTGACTGCTTAATTTTTTATCTACCATCCCCCAACAAACGGCTTATATACTGGTCTGTCTCCCCTTACAAAACTTGCCACTGCCTGGGCCTGTTTGAGCATTATGGTTCTCAATTTCTGCTTCATTCCTGAATATCTTTCCTCTCCATCGAGCCTTTCAAAAAATTTCTGTGCAATTGTTTTTCTTGTCTTTTCATCCAGTTTTCCTTCATCGTCTACCTTTATATCACTTCCCTTGCCAAGCATTCCAAATATCACCCTGTCCACCACCTGCTGTCTGAACTCCTCTATCAAATCAAGCACAAGACTGGGCTTACCCGCCCTGTCCGTGTGAACAAACCCTGCATACGGGTCAAGCCCTGCAAGTATTATGGCCTTTTCTACCTGGCCGTAAAGTATGGCATAGCTATAATTGAGCGCCGAATTAATTGGGTCTGATGCACCTCTACCCTCTCTTCCCTGCCATTCCATGTCATCCTTCAAAAGTGCCTTCATGGCATCCCAGTAAATGGATGCCGACCTGCCTTCAATATTCAATATCGATTCCCTTACATCATCCACGCTTTGGCCATCAAGCTCAACAAGACTTTTTATATTGCCTTCAAGTCTTTTTCTCGAATCCTCAAGAAACCCAAAGAGTTCGCTATCAACGACCTTTCTATACCTGGCAAAGTACCTTATTATGTTCTTCTGATTGTGAATTTTACCAGCTGCAAATGCCCTGCCCAGCTCAAAACCGCGTCTGTCCCCAAGGGCCATAAGTTGTTCTCTTCTTGTTTTGACTGTTCCAACGAGGGCAGGCCCGCTTAATCTTCCATAAACATTACCATTACCTGAAATATATATTATATCTATACCCCTCTCTGCACAGACCTCAACCACATCGCTCGATATGCTTACCCCTCTTGATGTAATAAGCACAGAATCAAGATGGATTAAGGGAACCTCCTCCACAATCTGACCTTCTGATTTGATCCTCAACCTTTCGCTGTGCTTGCTTAAGAACATCCCGTACTTATCGAGGATGATCTGGCGCTTTTCACTCATCCAATCTCGCTCCGCAGTTTTATCAATCCTTTTCTTCCCGACCTATACAGATATCCATGTAAGGACAGGTTATATAACATTCTTCTGGCATTCCAGGGTCAAGTTCATCTTCAATAAATCTCATCTTTCTATTTCTTTCTTCTATAAACCATTGCCTCAGTTCATCGCTTATGTGGTGAAACTCACGCCTCAACCTAATCTGGCCATCTTTAAACCTGATGTAGACAATGCATCCCAGATCAACGGGGTACTCGTACAAAGACTCCATGACCATAGCATAGCCCGTTGTGGTGAGTTTATGGAAATCATGTGTTTCAGGGTCGAACTTAAGATCTACCACCATCCCTTCTGAGAATATATAGCCATCAACGGCAAGGTTCTGTGATAGCCCGAGGAAAGCACCGTTTAGCCTCTGTTCCACAATTACAGGAAGAACCAGAAACACAAAGGCATCGGATTCACAGTATGGGTATCTCGAGCGGATGTCATCAATACGGTATGCAATCCTCGTCTTTTCAAACTCCCAGATCAGTCTGCCCTTTTCAAGCATTGTATCGGTAAGCGATGGAAGACCTGGCCTATTCCCCATCTCCCTGCCAGTATTGAAACCCCAGCCTTCTGCCTCCTTCATTAGGTCTATTAATCCGAGTTTTTCTTCAAATTGCCAGCTCGTTATATTTTGATGCGTATAGATAATCACCTTTGACCTTGTAAATACCTCTGAAACCACTCGATGGAGAAGTAGCCCCTCCACCATGGCCTCATTGGAACGAAAACCAATATGGCCGACCTTTTTAAGATAGAGGTCCCTGCCTGTGGGACAGTATAGGTTTGCTATGTCCGAGACCCCAAGCCTTGATCTTGAGTCTGTTACTATGGGAGGTTGAGACCAGTTCCAGCCCCTTAAATCTGGATGAACTTCATCCCTTCTGGCATCCATCAGAAGCTTTCTCGTAACATATTTGTGCTCTTCAGGGCTTAGAAAATACATTTAACCCTCTTAATGCCCCTTAAATTATTTTCGGTTTCTTTACACATATTAACCCCTGCATACAGGCCTAAACTCACATTCTTTACACCGTCCTCTGTATGGTGTTTCATCGGGCATAACTTCGCTATTTAGAATCTCCCGAATCTTTCTTATCTTACCTGTAAGATACATCCTTGCACCATCGGTGAAATATACCTCCTTTGTGGTGCCGTCCTCGAGGCTATGGATAAAGCCCCTTTTTGCCTTTTTTCTGTGCCTCTCTTCGAGGAGAAGCCCGTAGATTAAAAGCTGGTACTTATGATGAAGAGGGATGACCTCACCCACAGAGAATGCACCGTCTTTAAAGTCAACAGGAATGACTTCATCATGGGCAATTATGGCCATATCCACGATGCCTGATATGCCAAGCCGCAAAGAGAAAAGTTTTACACTGAAGAGCCTCTCTATAACTCTCTCTTCGGACATGCTGCCTTTTTTGTATCCTTTTATGTTAAATCTCACAAGGGTCCTTCTCTTTTCAAGGGTGACCTCCTCTGCCTGTCTTAGCTTTCCCTCCTCCATCTTGTAGGTAGTTGGTCTGAAAGAGGGCATGAGGTATCTAAAATATACAATACGTGGGCAGTAAAAGAACTGTTTTATATCACCAGCAGTAAGAAAGGCAACAGGGTTAGTTCCTTGCATCAATCCTTCTCATCCTTTTCCACGATATATTCGAGTTTCAATGCCAGGTCCTTTTCACAGACAGGGAATATCTGGATGTTGCCAGGTCTATCGCCGATAGTCCTTTTTGCCTTTTTGAATAGGGTCTCTTTCTGATTATGGGAAAGCTCGCCAAAGAAGGCCGAATACTGTATGCGGGTAAGTCCGAAATCAAGGCAGATATCTGCAATCTTATTCCTGATTTTATCTTCCACAATATCGTATATGACGATACAGTTCATGAATTTCACACCCTTATCTATGGGCGTATTTAAATGCATCCATCTCTTTTCAATTCTTTTATGAGTTCTTCATGAGAAACTACTTTTTCACCCTGTCTTTCCGCTATAGCCACCAAGTCTTCAAGGTCTTGAAGGAGCTCTTCGTATTCATCCATACTCAGTATAACCCCTTTCTTCTCCCCCTTTCGTTTATTATATATTTTGGCTGGCCCATAGACATACCCCACCTTCCTAAAAAAGGATTATAACAAAAATTCCTTTTTATGACAACATGTTAGACTCACAGTTTGACCACATTGAAAATGAGGGTTTATCTGGGTGGCGGGTTCCCCCGCCACCTCTGTATGTCATACAGGAAAACATGCCTTTAAATGCAGATTCAAATCCCCTTGCAGTCAGTAAATATTCAATTGTCAAAGAACAGATGAAACTAAAATTTTACAATTTCAGTCCAAACTCACTATCATAATCTGCATCAATCACTATTGGACTATTTTTGGTTACTTTTTTTGTTTTATTTTCCCTTCTCAATTTTGATAACTGTCTCCATCTTATAGGCACCAATAGTTGTGATGCTTCGAGAGGGTTTTCGTCTAAATATTTATTGTAATTATCTTCAAGGTTTGAAGGTAAAACTTCAATAGCATCAAAGGCCTTGTAAAATATTTCTTCCAACGTTTCATCGGCTGAGAATGGTTTAAGTGTTTCAACACATGTACTAAAAAACTCGTTATAGCTTTTTGTGTAACGTTCAATCCAATCTTTATATATAATGCCATCGTAAATATCATCCAGCCATGAATTTATGGCCTCTTCATCTATAGTTTTGTCATGGTTTGCTTTTAATATTTCAATAGCCTTTTTAACAAGGCGATCATCATATATTCCCTGTCCGTCATCTGGTTTTGTAAAAATAAAAACAGGTGCCAGGTTTTTTAATCTTCTTCTATTTATACGTCCGAATCTCTGGATTAATGCTTCCAGTGGTGCTGGATCTGTATAAATCACATCGAGGTCGATGTCCATGCTTACTTCTATTACTTGTGTAGACACAAGTAATAATTGCCTTCTCTCCTCTGAACGTGAGCCTGTTGCCTTGTTTATTATAGCTTCCTTTATCAATCTATCCTTAATATTAAAACGACTGTGGATTAAAATAATATCAATTTTTTGACCAATTCTTTGTTTTATCTGTAAATAAGCTTGCTGTGCCCTCTTTACTGTATTACAGCATATAAGTATAGAATTATATTCCCCGATTTTTTTGCAAATATGGTCTAGCCAACACTCATCTAACAGATCACCATCCAAAACAATAGATTTGTGACGGACAAATCTTTTGAAAAGTTCAGGGGTTGCCTTTACTATGGCAGCATCTTCAAGAGCTTCAAACAAACACTTTTGAATCATGCCCGGTAAGGTTGCAGACATTACAAAAAACTTAGCTTTTAATATCTCCCTAAGGAATCTTACTGAACATAAGATCATAGCGAGTCTTTCGGGCTCATATGCATGTATTTCGTCAAGAATAAAGCAAGCTTTGGTGAAATCTGTCATAATGGATTCATAGCCCCTTACCCTGTAAAACGCCTTTAGTATCTGGTAGGGGCTCAGCACTTTTATAGGATAATAGTTCAATCTTACGAGTTCTTTAAGCCATTTTGCTTTTTTAGTTGCCTGTTCAGGGTTATAATCATCTTCAATTAAAAAACGATACAAGGTCAAAACGTTTTTAGAGTGTTCGAGACCTACCTGCCCTGAAAAAAGATGTGAATTTAATCTTTGATACATTGCATTCATGCTTGCCTGAAAGGGTAAAGTATAAAAAAGCCTATTAAAACTACCCCCATTATATCTTTGATTAAATGCCCAAAGCAGAGCAGATTCTGTCTTGCCACTTCCTGTTGGGGCTATAAGTATAACTGAATCAATGATTTTGGAACATTCTTTCTGGTGGGTATATAATGTCTTTTCTGTCATGCCTAACTGCTCAAATCGTTTCTCGTTTTTTAATGAACAACTTATTTGAGGCAGTTTATCAACATGGGCTGATGCCATATGGTCAGCTGTTAATGCGTGTCCTCTCATAAAGAGAAGACTTAAGATTGAAGAAATTTCATAATTGCGATTTAATTCTTTTACCAAACCTCTATAACTTTTGAGCCAATACCTGATATTTGAGACGCCCTTTTCTTTTATTTGCTTTATCGCATCTTTTATTGAAAGCAACTGTGGAATCATAATCCCTTTATCATTTAAATATAGAATATTAATCCAAACAGTCATGTATTTGTCCAACCATCTCCAAAGAGCCTCCAAAACATGATCGTCGAATTGAGAAATAACATTACTAATGGTATCTTCATCAGATTTAACGCTAAAAGGATAGAGTAAAAATAGCTCCTCTGCCTCTTTATGGTGTGAAAGTATAATTGAGGCTATCAAATGGTATTCTTCCTGAGAAAAGCCTTTCAACCAATTTAAAAAAGCAACAGAAAAAACCTCATGGCGATGACCCCATGACTTACCACCCCTTAACATCTCCTGAAAACCTTTAGCGGATTTGCCAAAATCATGTAGAAAAAGAGCCCAAAAAAGAATATTCCATAGGTTTGGCATGTTAACCATCTGTGGCAGATTTGGTCTCAAGGCCATTATTTCAGAGAGTTTCGTTAGCACGTCAAAGGTGTGTTGTGGAAGACTCACATATTTGCCAGACACACCCTTATCCGGGCTTTTAGCCCAGACATCTTCTAACCAATCAGGAAACGATTCGTTCATCCTCATGACTCTATATAAATCTGTGGAAAAACAGACCTAATCTGGCACTATTAATTTCAGGGCTTTCCAAATCGATTACAAATTCAGTATCTGATTCTATATGTGGACTCTCAAATTTAATAAAATCGTCACTGAATACCCTTCGATTCAAAATAAGGTAACGTTCAAAAATGGGAAATCTACCTTTTTTGTAATCCAGATATTTTGGCATCAAAACAGCATATCCCTGTCCAATTTGAAGAACTTTATCGTATGGAACAAGCGTATGTTCGAAATATGCTCGATTTGCTTTTGAAAGCTCTATAATGCTAACATTTGAATATGTAAAAAGATCCTGTGAGCGGCCTAAAACAACAGTGTGCTTTGGGTGTAAAAACATTTCTTTCCATTCTGGCTTATTAATATAGAGAACAAGCTTTGGTTTGAAAAGCTGGCTTCTCCTGAAGGGATTAATTTGACCTTCCATCACCTTTGGGAATTTTGTGCCTGGGAATTTACCAGTTGATGCTTCAACCAAATGAATATGTTCTAAATCATTAAATGCTGCCTGATATGTAAAATGATAAGCAAATTCGATCCCTTCAGGTTCTACCCAGTAGCCAAGAGCACTGCATATATGTCCATAAATGGTGGCAGGTGGCGGCATTTGAAATGTGGGATGAATCCCATGCATAAAATGAGGATATCTAAATGATGTTGTTAAGCCTTCGGCTACAATCTTTAAAACCTGCATCTTAGGCCTCCTAATCAAGCCATCCTACATTTTCCTCCTTTTTAAGGGCATCAATAAGAGATTTAAAGGCAATGCGAGGATGGGACACTTCAATTTTAATCTTATTATTATTTTGAATAAGGAAATTTTCTAATTTTTGACGCTCTTCATCTAAATAGCCTTTAGTCCACCCTACGTATATATTGGATAGAATGTCATTTTCAAAAACAGAAAGTACTTCTTTAAATGCTTCAACCTTTATTTCAGGAAGGCCTTTTGAATTTGCCCCTATAATATGAGCAAATATATTATTACCTCCTCTTGTTACCGCAAAAATAACTATTACAGGTGATACATCTGTATAATGGAGTGCCAGTTTTGTACCACCTTCAATTAGGGCCATGCCTTCAAAGAGTGCTGTAATTCTTTTTATCCTTTCTTTAATTGGCAATCGGTACGCTTTTTCGTCAGTCTTTTCTTCAAGCTCGGCATTTTTTGCCTCTTTAATTCTTTCTTCGTCAAGATTTAAAAATCCAGTTTTATTTCTGTACCAGAAAGTTCCACAAGCGCTTAGATCTAATGAAAAAATGCCTTTAAGTGTTGTTCTATAAAATTGACTGCTATATGGCACTGGATCCCCCTCATGTCTGCTCATGGTTTCCCAATCTTCTACTATGGATACTGGTGCTATAGATACTAAAGTGCTAACCTTGAATGGAGAGGAACGGGTAACTGTTTCCACTGTTGGCGTCTCATTAGCACGAGATTCATCTGCTTCTCTTTGCTCAACAGCACTGGCCTTTTTGGATGGAGCCCTCATATATCCGAAAAGGTCGTCGTCCCACCACTTGATGGGATTGGCATCTGTGTATGCCACTTTGGCTTCTCGCCAAATAGGAGCGGCTTGCCATTCAGGGTGATATTTCTCAAGGGTTGTCCTTAACCAATATCTGAATGCCTGTGCAGAAACATAGGGATAAGCTCCTTCCCTGGTCCTTATAACCTTTACCCCTGAGACATTGTCAAAAAGTCTACCTTCTACGTTACCGAGATTGTTCAATGCAGATGCCGGAGCATCTATTAGTAATAATCCCGCTACAAAAGCCATGTCACACCTCCTGTTGTTATTCAGTTTCTTCTTCTGTTTTTATCTCTGGAATGGCCTCGATGTTTGTTATGAGCCATCCTTCTTTATAAAGTTTTTCTATCATCTTTATAAGAACAAGATCTCTACTTAGCCGCCAGTCTGAAGATGCAGTTTCATATCCGTCTTCAAATATTGTCAGGTATGGATCAAGGGTGATTAGAGGTTCTTTACCTTTTTTAACTTGGGCCAAATTTGCCTTTATAAGGGCACCTCTGAATCTATCATACCTGTGATGGAAAAGGGTTGTAAAAAAATTTCTATCGTTTTCTTCTTTTATATAAGAGGCAAGGCGATCTCCAAGCAGTTTGATTTGATCAATCTTTTCTTTGTTCATGTTTAAAACCCTCCTTATAAAAAGCTCTGTTATTTTCCAAGATACTAAATTGCCCTCATCCTTTGTGGAATATGTCGTTCTCGGATCATCCTTTGCACCGTGCCTTTTAGGGATACGCAGTAAATATAGTCTTATAAAGGACCGAGCATTATCTGGTAATTTGAAAAGATCTTCGTAAAGCACGTTCCTTCTTGAGGAAATTTCAGCATCATTTTCTATTGTTGGTTCTTTTTTATTTTTTCTTTTCTGAGACAACCACCAAGCCCTGTGAACTATTGAATTCCATTCATTCCTGTATTCTGCACTAATTACCTGACCTAAAAAATCCATAATCTCAAGGGGAAGATGGTATATTTCAAGATACGGACTAGAGCCTAAATTACTCAAATGATAGGCAGTAACAGAAGAAGGCCTTGACTCAAGAGCCTCATCTACCCTCTGTTGTTCTATTTTAAGCAGGGTTTTTACTAAAAGGGTTCTTGCTGACGCATTGGGTTCCTCAAGTTTTTTACTCCCACTTTCTTTTGCCAGGCCAATAAGTTTTCGATTATGCTCAAGAAATTCCTTTACAAAATCAAGTATGAGATCAGGATTATCAGAATGCACGGCCAGAAATTTTCCTTCACACTTTGCGCAACCAAGGGGAAATGCATGAATTGCTAGTAAAGCCTCTCCTGAAACAGATAGACCTGCATCTCCCCAAGGGTAGAAGTTTATAATACCCTCGCCTGTAATCAATGGTATATGCTGTCTAAATGCCTTACCTGGTTGTGTTTTTTTCGATAAAGCTATTCCCGTTGCAGGTTTCCCGGTAAAAACGCACATAAGGTCTGATTTTACATCCTCCTTATATGCCCCGAGAATCCGCTCTACATACTCTTTCCTTTTTTCTTTTTTAATTGAAGGATTTGTAAAGCCTGAATTGGGGAATGCAACAGTGAGCAAGGAGGTCAGAGGCTCCCTAATATAATTTTCTTCCATATAAGCTTTTATCTTCGAAAAATCCTCTTCTGTTAAAGTTGTAGGATCCCGTTTTCTTACAAAGGCCAATATGGTGGCAATCCCAATATCAACTAAAGGATGACCTGTATAAGTATACATTAAATTCCCCCTTTATCCAAAAGTGCAGTGGTAAGTTATTGTGATATCCCTCTCCAGATCCCGGTCTTGCTTATCTCAAAAACAGAAGCAGATTCCAAAACTGAACCTGGCGCCCAGCAGATAACCCCATTTGTAAGTCTACTGCCGAAAGCATGACTTTCAAGTGTTTCCCGTCGGACAATAGGCTCTATTTGTCCTTTTGCTTGAATTCCTTGTGCAACAGCGTGGGCATTCAAAGATTCACCTTCTCTTATTCTAATCTGTGGACGGTCAGTATCTAATTGCCAATCTCTTTTGATTTCTTCTTTGAAAGTTACCAATCGTAATTTTCCAAACCCGTAACGCCGTTCACCGCCGATCTGTAAATTGCTCAACCATTTGCGCCATTTTTTTTCATCGCCCACAACCGTTTTCGCGATCTCGTCCAGAAAGACCATGCCGCCGATGAGCGTGCGCGTGCCATCTTGAGTATACGGCGAGACGAACTCCACCTCATGTAGACTGTTATCTTTTGCAGACGTGGACGATGCATCCAGGGCAGTGGTGACATGAGCGCTCAGATAGCGACGCTCGAAATCAGCAACGTTGTAAGGTCCATATTTCAGTTCGCCGTTTTCGTAGTGCAGGTAAAGAGGCACGCCGTTCTCCTCGATGAACCAGTAGCAGAAGGCAAAGTGCTCTTCGATCCAGTTGCCAACTGCGTCATAGTCTCCCTCTGGGACGTCATCTGTATGAAAACCGCGACGTGTGAGCATCTCGGTGACCGCACCCCACAGGTTGCGCGCGGTGATGTAGTAGCGCGTGCGCCGCACTTTGCCCACTTTGTGATAACCAATGTGCAGAGGGCTTTGCAGTTCGTAGGTTGCTTTATGTATCGCCCAAGCCATACACAACACCTCCTATCCCATAGCTTTGATATGGTAGCGGGCGTAGATCAGAGTCTGCTCCAGCAGACGCTTGGCGAGCAGGAGCTGATCCAAATCACCGGCTAGGTGGTCGCGAACGGCTTGGAGCGGACTACCGGCGTTCTGGAAGGCCTCAATGTCGGCCTCTCTGAGAAAAGACGTGGCCTGCTCTTTGAGTTTTTCGGCGCCCGGCTTCTCACGCGCCCCTCGTGACACCTGGTACAGAAAGAAGGCATAGACGCCGTCCTCCTGCAAGATGCGCAGGGATTTGGTGATGTGGTTCTCAGCCTGCTTGCCGATGGCCCGGTGGACTTCGTCGGCGATTTGCCAGCCGTATTTGGCGCAGAGTTGATCCAGATTCATCCTGCTCATTTTGTACCTCCTGCCTTCAGGCCGAGCATGCGCAGCCGTCCCATGCCGCGCGTGTTCATTCCGCCGACACCAAGGAATTCAAACAGTCGCAACCCGTTTTCTAGCGTCGTTTTCACAGTTGCATTGCCGCCATTATCTTTTAGCGGCTCCTGTCCAGCAATCTGATAGTAGCGAGGATCGCTCACCACGACCTCAAAATAGAGCACGCTGGTGCGGGGGATAGCCTCATAGGTATACAATGCGCCTTCGGCGGCGGCGCCGGTCTGCGGGTCAATGCTTACCGATGTGCGTACATCCAGGTTGTCGTTGACGATGTGGCCGAACATCTTGTCTGAAACCAGCACGGCGTGCTTGAGAATCTCCGACGGCACGTTGGAGAGAGTGGGCGTAAAGTCATTGCGGTCCACATCCAACATCAGCCAGCCCAGGTTGAGTTTGCCGCTTGTCTTGACACCGCTGGCGACACGCACCTGGCCATCCTGAGGCTCTGATTCGGTAATCCCCAAATCGCGCAGGACGCTGGGGCAGGTCACCCAGACCGGTCCGGCCAGGGAGTGGACGGGGAAGAAAACCAGGCGCGCATCCGAAAACTGCGCCAGGCCCTGAAAACTGGCCTCGCTGCCCTTGGAAAATCCAAAGGTCACACAGATGGGACAATTGTGTTTGCCGCAGTGACCCTGGTAAGCGCCCTGTGGTTGCCCCTGCCCGGCACATTGCGGGAACTTGCCATTTTCTTGCATCGCGGCATAGGTGCGACATGTTCCAGCGATGCTCGTGCCGGGGATCTTGGGCAGATTTGTTCCAGGCTCACGCACGATGGACATATCTACGCGCCCCAGGCGGTAACCGCCTGTGCCTACATGGATGGGATCAAGCGCGATTGCGAAATATTTGAGCACTTCAGGTAACATTTTAGTCCTCCTTGAATTTTTGTTTTAGAATGTACAGGTAAAGCTCCAGACAGCGTGCAAAACGTTTACTTATGACATCCTCTGGCGTGATAACATCCGGCAGGGGATTGTCATCTTTGTCTCTGAGCTGGAAAAGTCCTGCATCTTTTAGCGCTGTCTCTGCCAGATGCCCGAACTCCTCGCTGTTCATCCCCCATGCTACACCTTTAACCTCAAGCAATGACTGCAGGTTGCGGAGGCTGGTGATGGTGATGCCGCTCGTTTTCAAAGCCTCCCACATTTGCATCAGGCGGGGCAATTCTTCCAACAGGAGCATATTTAGCGCCGGGTCAAAGGTAAAACGCTGTGCGGTGTGATCCAGCCAGAGGTATGCAAAGCGGGAGGGGTTAACCATCACGACATCATCATCTTTCAGGTCGCAGACATGCACAAGCCAGCACCCGTTGTGCTGAAATCGATATCGACGGTTATCCAGCGTGCCATCGGCAAAACGTTTCACAAACACATAGGGGTACCAGATGTCATCCGTCGTGTTATCGCCCATTTTAATTGGGAATTTCATGATCATTCTTTGCTTTCCCTGGGAAAGACGCAGATACTGTTGCTTATTTCCATCCGCATCAGTATCGGAGCGGCAGTACTCGACCCTCCACAACTCTTCTTGCAGCGGTGTCTCCAGCATCCGCCTTCCGGTGTCCATCACAGCGAAAAGCGGCATCTTTCGCTGGAAAAAGACCAGACCAAGGAAGAGTGGCAGGCGATTCTGGACCTTGCCGAACTGTTTTGCGTATTCCTCCCGAATTTTGTCGGCGATATCCGGCGCATCGGCAGCAGGGACAAGAGCCAAAAACTGGTCTGGGGAGGCCAGCAACAAAAGATAAGGCATATAGGTATCCATTCCACTCGGCATTTTTATCACACCCTGCACAGTGAAGGTGATTTTGTGAGAGGGATCATACGGCTCAGCAACGTTGATTTCCGCTCCCTGTTGAATTTCCCCCACCCCTTGCAGATTGCTGATGGTGACAAAATACTGACCCTGCGCCTGCCAGAGAAAACTGATTGCCTTGCCTTTTACCGTGCCGTCATAGGGCACACCCTCTTTCCAGCCTGTTTTCCGGTCCGGAATCACCAGACAGCGGGCGCAGCGCAGCGTGTCTCCCTTACTGTAATCGTGCCGGGCCAGAATCTCCTGCTCCGCCGTCTCTGTCCAGAAGCGCTGGCAGGTCTCCCACACCCGGCGCAAGCGGGCAGGAGAAGGGTTCTTTGGCGTGCAGCCAGCGGGGTCGTTCGGCTTAGCCCTGACCAGCATTGTCTGCACCAGATTGCCAGAGAGCCAATCCTCCAGCCCGAATTTGCCCACGATAAGTGCGACGCGGCCGTTGGCGTCGGCGAGTTCATCCATCCAGATGGTGGTCTGCGGTTCGTTCCGCCAGGCTGTTACTCGTCCTTGACGGCGGTTTTCGCAGTGTTCGCAGGCATCTTGGTTTTCCAATTTTGGACGCAGACGGCAGACGGGGCAGATTTCCCATTTGTTGTTTGAGTCATGAGTCTCGGTATGGGGCTTTTGAACTTTTTCCCATTCCTGTTCCCAGTAATTGCTCAGATTCTGGTCATCAAAGGGCTGTACTAAGGCCTCCAGCGCCTCTTTACGTGCTTTGGCCAGGATGCCCTTGAGTTGTTCGGTGGCGGTTTGACCATCGCCCACAGTGACAGCGATGCGTGGAGCGAGTTCAGGTTCCACTGCTTCCACACAGCGGCGGATCTTCTGCGTCAGGTCAGCGGGCAGGTCGAGATCGGGGAAGGTGAAATAGATGCCAGTGGTGTCGCGATAAACCTCGTTGCCGAGAGGGTATTCTTCCTCCACCAGTTGCTTCACTACTGCGCAGGTCTGGTCCACAACGCGCTGATAGCCGAGCAGGTCGGCGATCTTGATCGCTTTAGCATACAGTCCGAGCACGTCAAAGTTGACGCACAGCAGGCGCCAATGGAGGGCGTCAGGATCAGGCTTGATCCCCAGTAATCCACCAGCCAAGGCAGATTTATAGAGCGTAGCTACAGTCTCTGACCAATCGGCCAGCGTGACTTCGTTCACAGGACGACGGGTGTCACCGAGTGCTTGCTTAAAAGATTTTCTCATAGAGGGAATAAAGGTGCTTCGGTCGGTCAAAGCATTGAAAGGCAAGCTGTCGAGCAAGACTGTCAATCCCGTTACTGGACCACCCTCAAATCCATAAGCTGTACTTAACCTCGTATCATTCTTGGGTTGTTTTGTGGCTATGTCTTGGTCGCTCAATTCTTTTTCTACGTGTGCGACAGCGTGACACTTTCCCAAAACCCGTAAAAGCCAGGATTGGCTTGTATTGTTGATAACTCTGGGCATCCCCTGTTCGATCAAAGTTTGCACCAAGACAGTTTCGACCAAAAGGTTAATGTTGGCCAGGCCAACAGGCAATCTATGGGATTGGGCTGTCTTGTATCTATAGGAATAGCCACTCGGTTTATTAGAGGCCTGATTGATAATGTGTTCATCTGCACACTTCCCCATATCGTGTAGCAGCGCGGCCACTTCTGCCAGGAGCAGAGCATCACGATTTTGGGCCAGAAGTGTAAGGTCAATGCTACTACTCATCTTCCACCTCCGCGAATAAGACGCTCCGCCAGGGAGAAGGCCTCTTCGGCCATTTGCAGGGCCTGATGGGCATCCCCCTCATCGAAGAGTTCCCAGGGCGTACGTCCGTCGGTTTCATCGCCATAATCGGTCTGGATGTGGATGTCAAGGCCCAGCAGTTCAGCGCGCTCTGCCAAGGTTCTCACCAGATCGGCCTCTTGGGCTGGGAAACGCCCTTCGTTGAGCGCCTGTCGCAATTGCGAGGCTGGGTTGTGGGTGCGGCCTACCGGTCCGAGGAGGGCCAGCACCGCTTTGGCGGCATTCTCGACGCACAACTGACTGTTATCCACGGCAGCGCGCCAGCGCCCGAGAGCCACATCCTGACGCGCCTCTTCCAGAAATCCCTGTGCTAACCGAAGGCGATAGCCCGCTTCCGGGTTAGTATTGCTCATCTTATTACCTCCCATTCCAGCGCCCACCTGGCAGGTGGCATTTCTTTCCAGCGCCAGGTCCAGTCGCCATTCGAACGCTCACGGATTAATCCCCAGCGCGCAATCTGTTCCCGCAATCGGCCCAACCGTTCCTGCAGGTATCCCTGCGGGTCATAAAGGACGATTGCATCCAGGGCAATATCCAGATAAAGAGAGGGCAGGCGACCCTCAAATTCTTGCGGGGTCTTTGCCAGAAGGGAGATCTGTGCACGCCAGTCTTCCGGCAAGAGAGATTTGAGGTGGAAAAGACGGGGAAGAGTCCGCTCTGGCAAGTGGTGGGCGATGAGGAGCAGGTCCCAATCACTTTCCGGCGTGGCGTCGCCACGTGCCCGCGAGCCGAAAAGGGCGAGCGCCACCAGGTTATTGCCCAGGCCATTTTGCAGGGACTGTACCACCGGCTGGAGTATCCCTTCCGGCCGTTTTTCATCAAAAATTGACATTCTTCACCTCCTGCGGCAGTTGGCTCAATTTCTTGCCTGTGAGGTCGTGCGTTTCCGCCTTCGTTGTCACTTCGCCTTTAATGATCTCGTCCTTAGCCACCCCATACCCGCTCGTGCGCTTGGCGGAGAAACCGTAGGTGAGCATCATCTCCTTCACGGCTTCGGCAACGCGTTCCAGGTCTTCAGCGGACTGCTTATGGATTTCAGCTTCGGGCTGCCCAATGAGGTCGAAGGGAACGTAGAGCAAGGAGAAGGTGCCGGTTGCGCCAGCAGGGACGCATTCGAAGAGAATTGGATTCTTGCCGACTTTTCTCGCACGGTCGTGGGGGTTGATGATTTCCAGGCTGGTCTGGGTAAAGAAGGTCGGGTAGAAGAACAACCTTCCGGCTTGCCCGCTTTCTTCACTGCGAATTTCACCAAAGAGACGCTGCATTGGCTCATCACTTGCTTTGTACCGTCCTGACTGCCAAAGTGCGGAATACAGGTTGCCCTTCCAACTGGTAGGGCGCACCATTGGTGAATGAAAGGCTTTATCACGCACAATTGGATTATCTATGATGTAAAAGGGATTGTCGTCTTTCGAGATGTACGGCTTAGCTAGGGTGAAGGTGAATTGCAGAAACCATGAGCCGGGAGGGAGAATGGTCAGGTCAACCGTTGGTCTGGCGATCATGTTCCACATTTCACCACTGGGCTCAGTAAGAGACAGGTTCCTGGCAGCTTTGCGCCACTGATCCCGTAGTGCGTCCGCGTCTTTCTTTTTACCATCCGTAATAAGTCGGTGATAATGCGTAGTAAACTGATCAGTATTCTTGGGATTAGATTGTTTATCCAGCTCGACGAAGTAATCTATACTCATTTTTCTCCTCCTGCGGCTTGCGCCAAAATATCTTTGCCCAGCGCCTCCGAGACTTTTTTGGCTTTTCCGTCAAATGCATATTGCACGTATTCCTCCAGCAGGGCTTTCAATGCTTGAACATCAGGTAATCGGGGTTGGAGTTCTGGTGTCCAAAACGCCCAAGTGTGTAGAATATAAGTGTCTTTGCTTCCCTCTTTTTGATAGGGAGCTCCAAAGAAAACACGGCTGGCAGTGCGAAATTCATCGTCAATTTGTCTCTGCCTGTTACCCCTCCCCCATTGCGATCGGGGTCCCAGCAGCACGTCGAGTTCTTCTAACTTTTTCGGAGCGGTTGTCTCTTTCCAGCCCTGGTCTTTCAGCCACTGACGCATTCCCCATGTACCTCTGCCTTTGTAGCGCAAATCGAAGACGCAAGGAATATAGCATTCCTCTCCTTTTTTGTTAGCGTTACCGATATGAGCCTTTTCTGCTGTGAAATCTCTCAGTTGACTTCTCTCAACCTTAAAAATGAGACTGACAAAATTGTGCAGGTCAAATGACGTTCCAACGGCAGGACCATTCAAACGGAGTACGCCCATTTGGATTTTGGCTTGTAAATCGTGTAATCCTTGACTCAAGCTCATATTGTTCAATTGCGTAGGAAAGACAAATTGCCCAAATCCGTGTTGCAACCTTGCTCCTATGCCGCCATATTCCGCTGTGATACGCAAAATTAGGGCAAACTGACTTCTGGCATACTCCGCATCATAGCGGCGGGGGATGAATTTGAACCGAAGGTCGCCATAAGGCGCTTGTAGCGACTCAATATTCTGATTCTCATCGCCAAAGACGCGTTTCAACCAGCCTCCATTCATGCTGAGCGTAGTGCGAAAATGGAGCGGGGTCATGGGCACTTCCACTGCGCGCAATTGGAATAGGCGCGCCCATCCAGTTGTGCCAAAGAGGTAGCAAACCGGACAAACATTATGAAGGCCAGCGTTAACGGCTTCGGTTTCAGATTTCCCATCTCTTTTGGCCTGCTCATAGGCCTTTGTATCAAACTCGCAACGCGCTTTCGGATCTTCGCTTGTCGGATCACACGCGTACCCGTCCAGGCCGCGCACCAGGGCTTCGTACCACCAGCGCAGCGAGCCGATCAGCCCCGTCTCATGCAGACGGTCGCACATCTGGTCCACGCCCCCTGTCCATAAAGGAGTCAGGGTTTTAAATGTTATCTTGATTGGTCCTCCCATTTAACCCCCTTCGATATGTGAGAAATTTAATTCTCAAGAGATTTTTTCAATACCATTGCACATATGCCATGTAAATTTGCAATTAGATTGCAAATCATTATCTCCATTTTACTCCCTCCCTTTCGGTTTGGGCCGCCATGTTTTGCCCTCTGTCCAGCCTTCCTGTGCATTAGGAAAGGCATCGTACTTGGGAATATAGGGTTTTATGTCGAGTAGTAGGGTGGCATCGAGGACATCGATCCCTTTTACTATGAGGATATTATCGTTTTTGCCTTCAAGCCTCACGATGGATAGGCCTAAGGGGTTTGGCCTACAAGGATGCCTCGTAGCAAATATGTCTCGGGGTTCATCGTCCAGGAATGTAGGTCTCACGAGCTTTATTTCCCCTGAACGATCAAAGAGATATAACAAATAGATGTGTGAAAAGCCTTCGATGTCCTTTAATCCTACTGCATATTTAGGGAATACCTCCACCTTTCCAGAGGTATCCTCTGAGTACATAGGCTGGATGGGGCAATCTTCTTTTCTTTTAAATGGTGTATAAATTATGCCTATGGGCTCAAAATTGATAAGGTACATACTCTTCTCTACTCCCCTATTATCTTCACCAGCACCCGTTTCTTTCTTCTGCCGTCGAATTCACCGTAGAATATCTGCTCCCAGGGACCGAAATCGAGTTTTCCCTCTGTTACTGCCACCACCACCTCCCTGCCCATAACCTGCCTCTTTAGATGGGCATCGCCGTTATCCTCTCCTGTTCTATTATGCTCATACTGGCTTATCGGTTCATGGGGGGCAAGTTTCTCAAGCCACTTCTCATAATCCTGATGTAACCCCGATTCATCGTCGTTTATGAATACCGATGCGGTTATGTGCATGGCATTCACCAGGCACAGCCCCTCCTTTATCCCGCTTTCCCTCAAGCATTTCTCCACCTCTTGCGTGATGTTTATAAATGCCCTTCTCGTTGGCACATTGAACCAGAGCTCCTTTCTGTAACTTTTCATCCTTAGACCCTCCCTAATTTATTCCATGATATTAAATGGTTTGCTCTATGTCAAGCCGAAAGGGGCCAAGATTCTATTTATGCAATACTTATCGCTGTCTTCATTATATTGTTCAAAAATTGATTATCAGCATTCTTTAATCCATTAAACCTTTTTCTTTGTAGACAATGGGTTCAACGGGCAGGTCAGTTAAATCCAGTATCTTTCCAATCCTATCAAAAAGCCTTTCCTCAAGCTGACCGATTATCAGAAGGTCTATATCGCTTCCCTCGTAAAAACAGCTCCATTCATAATTGCCAGCTTCAAGGCTGTCTTTTGCTGCCTTGAGATCAACCTGTGCCTTTTTCAACCACTTAAATGCAATGTTTCTCATAATAATACTCCCGTTTTACCAGTCCCACGATTAAAAGGTAATCAAAATATCATTGAGACCCATCTGTTTCTGTTTCTTCCTGTAAGAGTATCTTTTTTATCTGCAATATGAGATCGTCTATTTTAAATGGTTTTTGTAAAAGGGGTATCTTCCTGTCCTTTAAACCATGTCTTAGTATTGCATCGTCTGTATAGCCGGTTATATACATTATTTTGAGAGTTGGCATTATCTCTTTTACACGGTCCACAAGGACGCGCCCGCTCATCCCTGGCATGATTACATCTGTTATAAGTAGATCAGGCTTTATATTATATCTTTCCAGGAGTTCTAAGGCCTCATTTCCACTGGCAGCTATAGTTACCTTAAAACCTGCCTGATTGAGCGCAATCTGTATCAAATCTCTCACTGTTTCCTCATCCTCCACAACCATTATGTGTTTTCCTTCTCCATCAGGTATTTCCTGTCTTTCCTCGTCTGGCTCTATCTTCTTCATCTCTTCCG